>Ga0080064_1000393_pt1 | contig 119638 bp, 137 predicted proteins | sample Subgrocontami54m_FD_69260 | JGI IMG/M metagenome (GOLD analysis project Ga0080064, IMG submission 69260) | Subsurface groundwater microbial communities from S. Glens Falls, New York, USA - GMW46 contaminated, 5.4 m (SPADES assembly) (version 2) ...
CGGCCGGCCAATCCTATCCCGGTTCTTTCGGACGACCAACGGTTTGGGGGGGCGGCCCCCCCCCCCCCCCGCCCTCCCCCCCGGCCTATCGGCCACCTCCTCTCCGCCGGGCGGAGAGGAGGCCCGGCGCGGTGGGCTGTGCTGTATGGCGGGGATGAGATCCCGGCCGGCTCACAGCCGGGGACGGCTGTGCCACATTCGAACCTAACTCCCGGCCCTTCCCTATGAGGGAAGGGGAGCGTTGGCTCACCTCGCAGCAAGCCCGGTCGACTCTGGCTGTAGATGAGGACGCGTTGGCTGTCGATACTCCTGCGGTTCGGTGGTCCTGACCGGGACGCCGATCTGCTTGGAGGCGGCTCGCTGGTGATCGCACGGAACAGGGTTGCGCTGAGCGCCGCGGTGGCGCTGTGCCTGGTGATGGTGCAGTTCGGTACCGTTCGGCTCTCGACGTGGGAGCTGCCGGTACGGATCATCGTGCCGGCAACGATCGCCGCGGCGCCGGTGGCGCTCTGGCACTATCGCCACCGGCTGGGCGTGTGGGTCATGTTCGTGGGGCTCGCGGCGAACCTGTGCGTCATCGTCGCGAACGGCGGGCTGATGCCGATGGAGCGCAGCACGCTGATGTCAGCGGTCGGGCCCGAGCGGGCGGCAACGTACACGACGGGCGACTGGATCGCCGGGTCGAAGGATGTGCTGGTCGAGCGCGGGTCGGGGCGGGCGGTGGCTCTCGGGGATGGGATCATCGTGCGCGTGGGCAGCGGCGGGTTCGTCGCCAGCCCGGGCGATATCGTCATCTGGTCAGGGCTGCTGATCCTCGCCGCCGAGGCTTCGCTCGCGTGGCAGCGCGCGCAGCGTCAGGCGCGCAGGGAGCGCGCGCGGGCGGGCAGCGGCGGACAAGCACCGGCGGAGGGCGCGCAATCACGCAGAGGTGACGCGCCACCCCGCCACCAACCAGGGCCAGCGGCAGTGAGGGCAAGTCCGTCGCGGCCCCAACTTTGACATCGTACGGTGATATTCTGACCAAGCACTGACCGTGTTGTGAGCGGCTCTGACCACGGCGAAGCCGTCAGAAGCGGTCTTCGTCAGGCGTCGTGCTTGGACGCCGGCTCGGGCTCGGCGGTCGGATCGGCGCCGGGGCGCCAGCCGCCGCCCTGCGCGCGCTCCTGCGCCTGTTTCATGGTGACGGCCATCGCGGCCGCGGCGCGCGGGTCGCCCTGGATCTTCGCCATCACCGCTGCCGACGCGCCGGCCATGAGATCGCGCTGGTTGTCATGAAGGAAGTCGGCCGAAGCCTGCTGCGCGCGGGTGTAGCCGTTCAGCTCCGGCACGACGAAACGGGCGAACAGCTCCCACGACCGCAGCGTCGCCTCACGATTCGCCCAGTCGTGCGCGAAACCGAGCACGACGCCGAACCCGCCGGTCACGTCGCGCAGCTTGCGGATCGCCGTCACCAGCTCATCCGGCGTGCCGACGACAGCGGTGCCGGTGCCCTCCGCGCCGCCCCCGGCGGTCTGATCGAGCAGGTCGTCAGGGTCCTCGACGCGCGTCGCTCCAGGGCGGCCGAGTACGTGGACGTTGTACTCGTTGTGCCAGCGGTGCAGGCCCATCTTCGCTTCTTCGCGAGCCTGCTTCCTCGACTCGGCGAGGTGCCAGCTCATCAGCACGCGCCAGTTCTTGCGGTCGACGGTCTTGCCGTGCTTCGCTGCTGCTTCTTCGGCGAACGACCACTGCGTCGGCAGCGCCTGGATGCCTTCAGAGGACGTGGACGCGATCGACAGCGCGCCGATGCCGTACTTGCCCGCAATCTGCATGCCCGATGGGCTGATCGATGACGCCGCCGTCATCGGCATGTCTTCCTGCAGCGGCAGGATCTGGAGTTGCGCGTCCTTCAGCGTGAACCAGTCGCTCTCGTGGCTGAAGCGCTCTTCGCCGCGGAGCAGGCGGATGATCACGCCGAGCGCTTCGTCCTGGCGGTCGCGCTGCACCATGGGGTTGATGCCGAGGGTGCGAGCGTCCGACGGCAGCGCGCCGGGACCGGAGCCGAACATCGCCCGTCCCTTCGTCATGTGGTCGAGCTGGACGATGCGCTGCGCGACGTTGAACGGGTGGTGGTACGGCAGCGACACCACGCCGGTGCCGAGCATGATCCGCTCGGTGCGCTGGCCCGCGGCGGCCAGGAACATCTCCGGCGACGCGATCATCTCCCAGCCGGACGAGTGATGCTCGCCGCACCAGATCTCGTCGAATCCGAGGCGGTCGAGATGCGCCGCGAAGTCGAGATCGCGCTGGAACTGGAGCATCGGATGCTCCCCGAGCGGGTGGTGTGGCGCGAGGAATGCTCCGAATTTCAACCTGGACATGTCTTGTACTCCGTATCACGGCGGACCATGAGGCGGCCGCGGCGCTGCGAATTATTTCGTCGATGCCTAAGTGTACTCACGTCGTTGTGGTTGGTGACAGTGCGTCCGGGGGATCTGGGACTCTCAACCTGCATCAATACTGTCGCCGGCAGCCGAGTCGAGCGATCCGAACGAGAATCCAAATGACCGGGCGCAGTTCGCTTAGCCCTACAGGCAACGCGCAGCTAAGGCGGCGTAGTACACTCTGTTGCAGGGCACGTAGGAGGGCGCATGAAACGCGCTCGTTTGCTGAACGTCACGGCGATGTCGCTGATCGCCACAGCTGTTCTTGGCGGCATCTGGCTCACCGGTCGCGGACACGAAAGTGTTGGCCCAGACGCACTCCGCGTTCCGGCAACTGTACCAACGTCTTCGCCAAGCCCTCAGCCCGACCCGGTCGCATACAGCGTTTGTGCCGAGGGTTACGGATGGGTTCGCCCAAGTCTGGACGACCAACGACGCCACCTCGCATCGCTGGGCGGCGAGCTTCAGCAGTTCGCCTCTGACCCCGGCTCGCTCTTCGCTGGAGCCTACGTCGGTGATGCACAAGGGCGGAATATCTGGCACTACGCCATCTTTTGGACGTTCGTGAGTGAACCCAAGTACGAACAGTATGCTCTCGCGCGTTCCGGCCTCTGGTCAGCAACGCCGAACACGTCGGGCTGTGACCGCTCTGCGAGGCTGACACTACTGATCGATCATGCCGCGACGGACATGCGTTTTGGCGGTGATACCGTATCGATCACGGCGCGAGCCGTGCCGGGCTATTTCCAGTACGTCCAGTACACGCTGCCAGCGGACATCCACAGCGTGGGGTATCGCCTGCTGGCCGAAGACGGGACGTTTATCGACGCGTGCTGCACTTGATGCGGCGCAGGCACCGGGATCACTCCTGCGGTCAGGTCGCCCGTGCGGGCACGACCTTGCTACATCTGCGCTGCGCGCATTCAGGAAGTGTGTTGCGGTGGAGCCGGTGACTACGAATCCGAGTCGCTCATAGAGATACTGAGCGCGGTTCACCTTGAGCACCTGGAGCGTGACCGGCAGGCCGGCGGCATGAGCCTCCGCCACTATGGCGCCGATCAGCCGTGCGCCGAGGCCACGAGATTGGTATGCGGGCGCGATCTCGATGCCCGCGAGGAACCACGCATTGTCACGCTTCTCGAGGGCGATGACACCGGCATCCGCTCCATCAACGACGACGATCTGGCTGCGCGTTGGATCGAAGTTGCGGCGAAAGAGCGCCCCCTGTATTGCGGCGTCCCAGCCCCAGACTTGCGTGACGACATCACGCATCGTCGCGGTGTGCAGCGCTTCGAGGAACGCGTAGTCGTTGTCGGTCGCTGGGCGCAGAGTGTACGTCGGCGAGGGCATGGTGGCATTGTCTCGAAATGTGGGGTGAACCGATATGGCCGCGGCGTTGCGTAGGTGCGGCCGGGACGGCTGGCCGGGCTGCGGCACGTACACGCCGCGAGCGTTCGTGCCCGCACGGGCGCAGCGGGCTGCGCCCCTACCTCGCGCGCCAGTCGGCCGCCTTCACGCCCGACGCAATCATTCGGCGACTCACAGCCGGGGACGGCTGTGCCACTCTTGGTGGGCGCCATTCAACGCGAGCGCTGGTGCCCGCACCGGGCGCACAGCCGTGCGCCCCTCCCTTGTGTTCGGCGGACGCGAAGAGGCCCGGACGCGATGTCCGGGCCTCTTGGTGCGTTGAAGCAATTCGCCCCTGACTACGCGGCAGGGGCTGGTGCGATGGCGCCGACCTTGGCGCGGGCGCCGGGCTTGTCCTTGAACCAGACGGCGTTGATCTCGGTGTAGGCCTTCAGGTTGTCGGGGACGTCGTCCTCGGCGAAGATCGCGTTGACGGGGCACGCCGGCTCGCAGGCGCCGCAGTCGATGCACTCGTCCGGGTCGATGTACAGGATCTTGTCGTCGTCGCCCTCGTCGTGGATGCAGTCGACCGGGCAGACGTCCACGCACGAGCGGTCTTTGGTGCCGATGCAGGCTTCAGTGATGACGTAGGTCATGGCGTGCTCCTGTGAATTCGTTCTCGAAGTCCGAGGGCTATTGTAGATATGCGGGAGGGTTAAGTGAAGTAGGTTTTCGAAGTCGTTAGTATCTTTATCTTCGATTTAATGGTTTCGCCCTACGGGCCGACGGCAACAGGGATTTCGCGGATTTCACGGATTAGCCGGGCAGCGAGTGCGTTGGCAACGCACGGACAGCGGGCGGGGCGCCCGCGCTCCATCGGCTAAGCGCTGAGGCTGAGTGCAAACTGGTGGACGGCGACGGGCGTACACTGGGCAGGCACGATGAAGCGCGCGGGCGATAGCGATGGAGCGTGATGATGATTAGTGTCGGAGACAAGGCGCCTGAATTTGAGCTGGAAGACGAGAACGGGAGCGCGGTGAAGCTCGCGGACTTCCGCGGTGCGTCGTCGGTGGTGCTGATGTTCTACCCGGCCGACAACACGCCGGGATGCACGGCGCAGCTGTGCGCCGCGCGCGACGACTACGACAAATACGTCGCCGCGGGCGTGAAGGTGTTCGGCGTGAACCCAGGCAGCGCATCGGCGCACAAGAGGTTCTCGGAGAAGCACGGCTTTAAGACGCCGCTGCTGCTCGACAACGGCGGCAAGGTATCGCGCGCCTACGATGCGCTGATGCCGATTCCGATCGTGACGCTGGTGAACCGGACCGTCGTCGGCATCGATCGCGACGGCGTCGTGCGGTTCTACGAGCGCGGCATGCCATCGACGGAGACGATCCTTGGCGCAATGGGGGCGGCGCCGGTCGAGGCGTAACGGCGCGCGACGGCTCACCACGGAGGCGCGGAGGGCACGGAGGTTCTTGGGGTAGAGGCAACGGCGCTCCGCGCGACCTCACCCCGGCCTATCGGCCACCCCTCTCCGCCCGGCGGCGAGGGGAATGAGAGCGATCGTTTGGTTTGGTGGACGCGCGGTTCGCGCACGGGGACGGGCGGGACGCCCGCGCTCCGTGGCGAACGCGACGCTTCAATTCGGAAGGATCGGCTTGGCGAACGAGCCGGGGCGGACGCAGGAACGCCCCCTTCAACGTTCGGCCGGTGCTCCGTGGCTCGCTGTCCGTTAGCCGGGAAGCCAGCCGGCGCGTTTGACGAGGAAGTACTCGAGCGAGTCGGCGAGGGCGAGCCACGACGCTTCGATGATGTCGGTGCTGGCGCCGACGGTGGTCCAGAAGCGCTCGCCGTCGGTCGATTCGATCAGCACGCGCACGGCGGCGCTGGTGCCGGCGGCGCTGTCAATGATGCGCACTTTGAAGTCGACCAGCTTGACCGCGTAGATCGTCGGGAAGAATTCGACGAGCGCTTTGCGCACCGCCGCATCGAGCGCGTTGACGGGGCCATTGCCTTCGGCGGCGGTCTGTAGCAGCTTGCCGTCGATGCGTACTTTCGCCATGGCCTCCGCCTGCATCTCGCGATCATGCGCGGCGTTCGCGGCGGCGCGGCGCTCGATGATCCAGTAGTCGTCGAGCTCGAACGGCGGCGCGTAGGCCGGGCGCGCGCGGCGGACCAGCATCTCGAACGACGCCTCGGCGCCCTCGAACGCGTAGCCCTTCGCTTCCTGTGCGTTGACCATCTCCTGTAGCGCCCGCGCCTCATCGCGCGACAGCTCGAACTCGATGCCGCGCTCTTTGAGCTTCTGCTGCACGCCGCTGCTGCCGCCGAGCTCCGACACCAGCAGCCGGCGGACGTTGCCGACGGACTCCGGCGGCACGTGCTGATAGCTGACATCGGACTTGAGCACGGCGGCGACGTGCAGACCGCCCTTGTGTGTGAAGGCGCTGGCGCCGACGTACGGCTGTTGGGGGTTCGGGACAAGGTTGACGATCTCGCTGACGTAGCGGCTGACGTCCGTGAGCATGGCGAGCTGCGCGGTTGTCACGACGTCGAGCCCGAGCTTGAGCTTGAGGTTGGCGATGACGCTCATGAGGTTGGCGTTGCCGCAGCGTTCGCCGTAGCCGTTGACGCAGGCCTGCACCTGCACGACACCCTCATCGACGGCGGCGAGCGTGTTGGCCACGGCGAGTTCGGCGTCGTTGTGGGTGTGAATGCCGAGCGGCACGTCGACCTCGGCCTGCACCGCGCGGATGGCGTCGACGAGCTGTTGCGTCGTCATGCCGCCGTTGGTGTCGCAGAGCACCAGGCACGAAGCGCCGGCGCTGGCAGCGGCTTTCAGGCAGCTCAAGGCGTAGGCACGGTCGGCGTAGAAGCCGTCGAAGAAGTGCTCCGCGTCGAAGAAGACGGTGCGCCCGTTCTGAACCACGTGCCGCACGGAATCGGCGATCATCGCCAGGTTCTCCTCGAGCGACGTCTCGAGGACGTCGCGGACGTGGAGGTCGTGGGTCTTGCCGACGAGCGTGACGATGGGTGTGCGCGCGTCGAGCAGGGCGCGGAGGTTGGCGTCGGTGGCGGCCTCGCCGCCCGCCTTGCGGGTGGAGCCGAAGGCGGCGAGGCGGGCGTTCTGTAGATTCAGGGACTGGGCGCACACGAAGAATTCGGCGTCCTTGGGATTGCTGCCGGGCCAGCCGCCCTCGATGTAGTGGACGCCCAGCTCGTCGAGCTTGCGGGCGATCTTGAGCTTGTCCTCGACGGAGAGGGACATGCCCTCCATCTGGGCGCCGTCGCGGAGCGTGGTGTCGTAGAGTTCGAGCTTCTGCATGGAAGCGATTCTCCTGGATGTCTCGCCAGTATAGTCACCGGCGGATCGGCCTGCCTATCGGGGAAGTGGAAGGCAGCCGATGCCACCCCGCGGCGATGGACCGCGGGTTGTGCGCACCTCAAGAGTTCCTGTCTCGCTCATGTACGTGAATCGTACCAGAATCAAGACGGGCGGGGCCCATCGGTTCTGGCGCGAGCAGCTCCGCCCGAACGCGTTACGTCACCTGGTGTTCACGCGCGATGCTTTACCTGTCGTCGGCGCGGCGATAGGATCAGCCCGTGCGACTTCAACTGCGACGCATGCCGGCGCTCGATGCGACCGGCCTGCGGATCATCCCCATGACCATCCGGTACCGATGTCCGGGCGCCATGCTCTCCGAACGGAACGGCGGACAGCGTGGCTGACCACCCGGGGAGCGACGCCGGCGGCGACAACGGCGGCGACATTCACGAACGCGTCCGTGTGCCGCGCCGGCAGGGGCTCCCCGACGTAGAAGCAACGGAGATCATCAAGGGCGCCAAGCCGGGTTCGCGGTTCGCCCGGCGCGTGCGCGAGGGCGATCGTCGCTTCGCACGCAGCGAGGACGACGGGACATTCCGCGCGACCGATCGGGCGACCGCGCCGCGTACCCCCACGCAGCGGTTCTGGATGAACGTGCGGAAGGTTGCGTTCGGAGCGCCAATCTCGTCTGAGGACGCGGACGAGCAGCGCCTCCCGAAAACCAAGGCGCTGGCCGTCTTCTCGTCGGATGCGCTGTCATCCGCGGCGTACGCTACCGACGAGATCCTGCTGGTGCTCGTGGCGGCCGGTACGGGAGCACTGACGCACTCCATCGCGATCGCGCTCGCCATCGGGCTCTTGCTCGCGATTGTCACGTTCTCGTACCGGCAGACGATCAAGGCGTATCCGAGCGGCGGAGGAGCCTACATCGTCGCGCGGGAGAATCTCGGCGATGTTGCGGGGCTGACCGCCGCGGCGGCGCTCTCGGTCGACTACATCCTGACGGTATCCGTGTCGATCGCGGCGGGCGTCTTCGCGATCACCTCAGCTATTCCCAGCTTGCATCCCGCCAGCGTCGAGATCTCGGTGGCGCTTGTGGCGGCGATCACGCTGCTGAACCTGCGCGGCCTCCGGGAGTCGGGCACGATCTTCGCGGTGCCAACCTACATGTTCATCGTGGCGTTCAGCTTGTTGATCGTCGTGGGATTCCTGCGGTTGGTGTTCGACCCGGGGCTGACGGCGCCCATTCCGGAATCGGTCGTGCAGGCGCCAACCATACCGAAGGGCCTCACGATCTTCCTGGTGCTGCGCGCGTTCGCATCGGGCTGCGCGGCGCTGACGGGGGTCGAGGCGATCTCGAACGGCATCCCCGCGTTCAAGAAGCCGGAGTCGAAGAATGCATCGATCACCCTCATGTGGATGGCGGTGATCCTGGGCGTGTTCTTCATCGGCCTCACGGTGCTGGCGAACCAACTCGGCGTGCAGCACGCGGACAAGGTATCGGTGCCCGCCCAGGTGGCGAAGACCGTATTCTCGGGCTACTTCCGGCCGATCTTCTACGCCGTGCAGACCGCAACGGCGCTGATTCTGATCCTCGCCGCCAACACGAGCTATGCCGACTTCCCGCGCCTGGGGTCGATCCTCGCGAAGGATCGCTTTCTGCCGCACCAGTTTACGTTCCGCGGCGACCGCCTCGCATTCTCGAACGGCATCATCGTGCTGGGCGTAGCGGCCGCGGCGCTCTTAGTTGTCTTCAACGCCGATGTTGATCGGCTCATCCCGCTGTACGCCTTCGGGGTCTTCGTCTCGTTCACCCTCTCGCAGAGCGGCATGGTCGTGCACTGGCTTCGGCTGCGCGAACGAGGCTGGCGCTGGAGCCTCCTCGTCAACGCGACGGGAGCGGTCGCCACGGCGATCGTGGCGCTGATCGTCGGCGGCACGAAGTTCAGCGAGGGCGCATGGATCAGCATGATCGCCATGCTCGTGCTGGCCGTCGCGTTCTTCTCGATCTACCGGCACTACACGGGAGTAGAACGAAAGCTGCATGTGCCGAAGGGCGAGCTGCTCGAAGGAGCGACGCGTCGCAAGCAGGTCGTGCTCGTCCCCGTCGACGAACTGAACCGCGCCATGCTCCAGGTAGTGGACTACGCCCGGTCGATCTCTCCGAACGTCACCGCGCTGCACATTACGGACGACATCGAGCGCGGGCAGGAGTTGCGGCTTCAGTGGGAAGCGGCCGTGCTGGATGTGCCGATGGTGCTGATCGACTCGCCGTACCGGTCGTTCGTGGCGCCGGTGCAGTCCTACATCGACGCGCTGGACCGCACCGATCCGGGGCAGTATGTGACGGTAGTCCTGCCCGAGTTCCGGACGGCGTGGCCGTGGCAGCGATTCCTGCACAACCAGTCGGCGCGGCGGCTGCGCAACGCGCTCCTGGACCGGCCCAATACAGTGATCGCCGAGGTGCCGTACCAGCTCGGCGGCGATGAGCCCGAGCCCCGCGAGCCGCGGCGGCGCGCCGGGTAGCGGCTCGGCGAACGGTTCCTCGTTCTCGCGCGGCACCGGCGATCCCGCGGCAACTCCGGCGCACGCGACCCTGCCTGTTATAGTGACCTCCAGTTGAACCGGCCAAGAACCGGCTTCGGAGGGTTGGTGGAACGATCGCGCCGTCTGCGGTGGAATGTGATTGCGCCGATCGGATTGGTGGCGCTGGCCCTGGTGGTCATCCTCGCGCTCGACTTCGCGAAGGGCGGCGAGGCAACGCCGGGCAAGCCCCTGGGCGAGATCGGTACGCCCGTGCGCGGCGTGTACCTCGCCCCCACCGCGACGCCGATCGGCTTCGCACCGACGCCGAAGCCCCGGCCGACGATCGCCGGCGTCATCGGCGGCAATCCGTTCGTGCGGGACGAGAAGCGCAGATCGGACCTCTTGCTGTTGCTGGACGCGGCCAGCAAGGTGAAAGCCCGCGACGGCTCGTACCCAACGACGCGGGGCAACGTGCAGACGCTCTGCAACTACAAGGAAGTCGACTTCGGCTGCAAGATCCAGGCGCTCGCCGTCGGCGGTGACGCCGTAGCGGATCCGGCGAAGGTCGGGTACTGGTACTCGTCCGACGGGTCGACGGCGAAGTTTTACGCCTCGCTGGAAGGGACCGTCGCCAAGGACCAGCAGTGCCAGACCAGCGACGTGGAGCTGCTGAAACACGACAACGTCATCTGCGTCACGGCTCCCTGACCGAGACCGCAGGCGAGACTCCCGCGACGGCATGGGCGCAGCGCAACCCGGTGCGCGCGCGGACTCCGGCGGCAGAGTCAAAGGATGTGCGATGGCACTTGATCTGTTCAACAAGCGCGGCAGGGAAGACCGGGAGCGCTTCGGCAAGCGGCTGCCGCTGGGCCAGAAGCTGACCGACGGTTGGCCGGTGCTGCACTACGGCGGCATCCCGCCGATCGACCTCGCGACCTGGAAGTTCTCGGTAGTAGGCCTCGTCGAAGACGAGGTGCACTTCACGTGGGACGAGTTCATGGCGCTGCCGCAGACGACGCTGCGTTCGGACATTCACTGCGTGACGCACTGGAGCAAGTTCGACAACGACTGGACCGGCGTGAAGTTCACCGACGTCCTGGCGAAGCTGAAGGTGAAGCCGGAGGCGAAGCACGTGATGCTGCACAGCTACGGCGGCTACACGACGAACGTGGCGTTGCGCGAGTTGATGGACGATGACGTCATCTTCGCGCATCAGCACAACGGCAAGCCGCTGGAGAAAGAGCACGGCTGGCCGCTGCGCATGGTGGTGCCAAAGCTCTACTTCTGGAAGAGCGCGAAGTGGGTGCGCGGCATGGTCTTCATGCAGGACGAGAAGCCGGGCTTCTGGGAGATGTACGGCTACCACATCCACGGCGACCCGTTCACGGAGGAGCGGTATTCGTGAGTGGGGAGTTTGTAGTTTGTAGTTCGCAGTTCGCAGTTCTCAGTTCGCACGAGCTGGGGGATCGCCCAGCTCTCGCGCGTGCAGCCTGCGGTGCTGGACACGAAAAGGCGAACTCTACACTGAGGGGTCGTCTCGCTTCGCGAAGGCGCGGCCGAAGGTGGATTCGAAGAGTTGGCGCTGTTTGCGTGCAGCCTCGGCGGGGTCGATGGGCGCGGCATCGCCTTCGAGATGGACGGGCGCATAGTACGGCTCGTCGGGCAGGACGGGGTGCTGGACGGTGGCCGCGTACCAGAGCGTGCCGTTCTTTTCGGGCGGCTCAAACAGCGCCCACGCCTGGCGGCGGTACGCCCAGCTGCCCGGGCGCAGCCGGACGGCTTCGTCAAGATACGGACGCGCGGCGACGGCGGCGCCGTGCTCGACGAGGTATTCGCCGAGGCGAAAGTTGAGCGCGGCGATGACGTCGTCGCCGTCGGGCTCGTGTTGCAAGGCGCGCCGCTGGTCGGGCGCGGGGACGAAGCGGCTGTCGGCGCCGTGCACCGCCCAGTCTCGGACAGCGTTCAGATAGTCGTCGGCGCCGAGGCCGATCATGTTCGCCATCGCGGCGGTTGCGGCGGGCGCGTGCGCGAGGCGGACGATCGTGCCCTGCTCATCGATCCAGACGGCGTTGGGGACGTTGACGAACTGGTACAGGTCGGCGACGGCGTGCCGGCGATCGATCAGCGACGGGTGCGCCGGTTTCGCGCGTTCGATGAAGGCGCGCGCCGCATCGGCGCCGCCGGTATCGAGCGCGACGGTGATGACGGTGAAGCCGAGGTGGTGAAGCTCGTCGTACAGCGCCTGCCACACGGGCAGTTCAAAGCGACAGCCTCACCACGAGGCCCAGGCGACCATGAAGATCTTCTGCCCGCGATAGTCGGTGAGTGAGTGCATCTTGCCGGTGAGGTCCGGCAGCGTGAAGTCCGGCGCTTCGAGCGACGCCATCCGCTGCGAACGCGCCCCGGCGTTCTCGACGAAACACCACGTCTGGGTAGCATCATCGTGGAGCACGGGCATCTCCAGCAGCCGGGCGAGTTCCGCCAGGTTGAAGCGTGGATCCGTGCCCGACTCGCCGCGCACAAAGCGCTCGCGACGAGCAGCGGGGATCGGCACGCAGACGTCGCCGAGGCAGGCGCCCTCCGGCTTGAGGCGCCAGCCGCTCGCCCGGGCGAGGTCATCGAGGCCCAGCCAGAGGTCCGCACCGTCAACCTGCGCGCCGTCCACGACGGTATCGGTCTCGTTGTAGAGGATGGTGGTGGGCATAACAGAGCCTAGCGCGGCAGTATCGCGCGGGGCAAGGCGCGCGGTATGGTGCGCAGTAGCAACTGGCAGTGCAAGTCGCGCGTTCGTCCGGAGAGTGCATGCCCTCGTTCACGATCGTCCCGCACAAGGTCTCGACGCGCTTCACCGATCCGATCGTGGCGCCGCTCGCGAAGATCGGCGTGACGCCGAACATGATCTCGGCGTTCGGATTTGCCGGCAACGTCGCGGCAGGTGCGCTGGCGGCGGGCGGCCACTTCCTGTGGGCCGGCGTGGTGATGTTGATCTTCAGCGCGCTGGATTTGCTGGATGGTGCGCTGGCTCGCAAGACCGGCACGGTCACGAAGTTCGGTGCGGTCTTCGACTCCGTGCTGGACCGCATCTCCGAGGCCGCGGTGCTCGGCGGCGTACTGTTCCACTACACCCAGATCGGCGGGCACACGCAGGAGATCGTGCTCGTCTACGCGGCCGTCGTCGGATCGATCATGGTCAGCTATGTGCGCGCGCGGGCCGAGGGCGAAGGTCTGACGCTGCGGGAGGGGCTGTTCACCCGCGCCGAGCGGGTGATCGTGCTCGGCGGCGCGCTGGTGATCGGGCACGGCGTGGTGCTGTGGGCGCTCTGGGTGCTGGCGCTGCTGGCGCACTTCACGGCGGTTCAGCGGGTGGCGACGGTCTGGCAGCGGCTGAAGGCTTGATCCTGCGCGGAACCGCAGATTGCGCAGATTTCGCAGATTTCACAGATTCGTGACGCGCCCTTTGAGCACGTTAACATCGAGGCAATCGTGGCCGCTCGGTGATTTTTGCGGATGCGCCGAGGACAAACGCAGCGACGACGTGGGCGCACTTGTCCGCGCCGCGTTCGGCACATAGCATGGAGTCGCGTGAGAGTTCCCCCATTCGTCCTGATGCTTGCGTTGTCGTGCGTGATCCTCGCGGGCTGCGGCGTGCGCTTCCGCGATCCCCAACCCGGGAACGAGTTCTTCAAGTCGGCCACGGTGACCGGCGACCTGCGCGCCGGCGCGAAGCTGACGGGCGCCGTGACGATCGCGCAGCGCTACAACGTCGAGGTGCCGATCGCGTGCGAGCTGCGGCAGGGCAAGGTGCTGGTAAAACCGATCGGGTCGGACAAGATCGCCGCGCTGCCGAACGGGACTCCGAAGTCGACGCCGGTGGCCGCGCACTACACGTACGAGTTCACCGTCGACAAGGCGGGCGCGTACAAGTTCGAGTGCTTCACGCCATCGGACCAGGACAACTACATCATCCGCGAGTTCTCTGTCCGGTAGCGTCCGGTTCACCACGGAGCCACGGAGGGCGCGGAGGTTCTTTGGGGTTGGCGCGGGGCTGAGCCTGCGCCCTGTTGGCAACGAAGACATCTCGTGCAGGTGCGCCGCAGCGGACAGGTCTGAAGACCTGTCCGTACGTGTGCCCCTTCGGCGTCCATTGATGGTGTGATCGGTTGAGGCGCAACCGCGGCGCTGCTTAGATGACACCTTCGCGGAGCCACTCGCCGGCGCGCTCGCCGATCATCACCGATGTGAGGTGGATGTTGGCGCGCGGGCACTTCGGCATCACCGAGGCATCGGCAACGAAGAGGTTGTCGAAGCCGCGGACGTGAAAGCGCTGATCGACGACGCCAAGGGGGTCGGACGCGGGCGCCATCTTCGCGGTGCAGCTCGGGTGGAAGCCGCTCGATGCTACGTGCTTGCACCACGACGCAAGCTGCTCGTCGTCGGCGATGGTGCCGGCAGACGGCGCGCGCAGGCCGTCGGCGATGTGGTCGAAGCCCGCGTGCGAGGCGACCTCGATGCCGAACTTCACGCCCTCGACGAGGCGGCGGACGTCATCCTCGTGCTCGCAGAACCCGTGCTCGATGCGGGGCTGCACGTGCGGATCGGCGGACGTCAGCGTGAGCCGGCCACCGCGCGACTTCTGGCGCTCGATCACCGAGCCGAGCGAGAAGACCAGCGTGCCATCACGCATAGGAAACTGTGAGACGGGCATGAGTTGCATGTCATTGCGCTCGCCGCCGATGCCCGATGTGTAGCGATACGTCACCTGGACGAGCGGAGCGTCGAACTTGAGGATGTCCGGCTTCGCGGCGAAGACCGCGCCGAGCATCGGATGGTCATCGAGCTTGGCGCCGACGCCGGGGATGTCACGCACGACGTCGATGCCATGCTCGCGCAGGTGGGCGGCGGGGCCGATGCCAGACCGCAGCAGGATCGACGGCGACCCGATAGCACCGCCCGCCAGCACGATGCGGTCGCCTTCGACGATCTGCGTCGTGCGGCCTGACTCGACCTCGACGCCGGTGACGCGGGCGCCTTCCGTGATGAGACGGCGGGTGAGGCAGTCACCGCGGATCGTCAGGTTCAGCCGGTGCCGCGCCGGCTCGATGTAGCAGATCGCCACGCTCATGCGGGTGCGGCCGTGCTTGTTCATCGGGTGCGGCGCAAGGCCGGTGGAGTCGGGATCGTTGTTGTCTTTTGCCTCCGGATAGCCGAGCGCGCGCATCGTTCGCATGAACGCCGCCTGCACCGGCGCCAGTTCGTCCTCGCGGTAACGGCGGATGGGGATCGGGCCGCTGCGGCCGTGAAAGTCGTCGTCGAAATCGAGGTCGTTCTCCAGGCGGCGGAAGTACGGCAGTACCTTCTCCCACGACCACTCGTCGTTGCCGAACGCGGCCCACTCGTCGTAGTCCTCCGGCGCGCCCCGCAGCGCGATCGCCGTATTGATCGCCGAGGAGCCGCCGACGACACGCCCGGCGGGCAGCGCGAACGGACGGCCCGTCAGGTTCGCCTCGGCCATGAAGTCCCAGTTGTGCGGGGCATAGGCGTTGTTGTTGCCGTTGAGCAGGTCGTCCGGCATCTGCTCGGTCGTCGGGTAGTACGGCCCCGCCTCGAGCAGCAGCACGCTGCGGGAAGGATCCTCGGACACCCGGGCCGCGATCGCTGCGCCCGCCGCGCCCGCACCGATGATGATGACGTCGTATTTCATGGTGAGCCTCCGTGCCGATCGTAGCTGGCGCCGCCGGTTCGGTCACGGGCCGTCCGGCCCTATGCGGGCGTCGCTCACGGGCGCGCTACAATACCGCGCCATGCACCCTGCGCACGAACCCAACTGCGATCAGCAACACACGACCCGCCAGCCGTGCAACGGCGCACTCGCGCCCGCGGAGCCCCGATCGGCGTCGCCGTTCGATGTCGATCCCGTCGAACCGCAGGCAATGGAATCCGGCGGGCTATCCCCGGACGATGTGGCCGCAACTGCCCCCGTGCCGCAGCCGACTGTGTACGTGTCGCGGGAGTGGGAGCGGACGGCCGCAGCGGTGCGTGCGCCGGACGCACCGGCCACCGCCCCAGATGAGCGCGCTCGCGGCGGCGCGGCACGGCGGGCAGCGTTGCTCCTCGTGACGATCGCGGTGGTGTTGGTGACGGCGCGCGGCGTGCGGGGGAGGCGGGGGAGGCGGGTGTAACGCCGGCGCTAACGGCGCCGGGCGATGCTCGCACCCCGCATAGCTCAGCTCCAGAAGGCGGGGAGATGCGCACGGTGCGCCGAGAGGATGTCCTCGAGGAAGGCTTCGGCGGCGCGGGCGCTGTGGACGCATGGGTCGATGAGGAGCGCCTGCAGCGCGGCCTCGCGTGAGCCGGTTACGGCGGCCTCGACCGCAAGTTCCTCGATGGCGATCTCGCGCTGCACCATCGCGGCGACCGGATCGGAGAGCCGCCCGACCTGCATGCCGCGGAAGTCGCCGTCCTCAATGATGCCCGGGACCTCGACGACCGCATCTTCGGGCAGGTTCTCGACGTAGCCGCGGTTCGGGATGATGAATGACGGGCGGCGGATCGTCGTGCCGGCAATCAGCGCCGCGATGATCTGCGTGCAACCGTGGCCGAGGCGTGACTCCCGCGAGGACTGCCGCAACAGCGACGCCACGGGCTTCGTGCCGGCGCCCCAGGCATCGACGTTGGCATGCCCGAGGTCGCGGTTGCGGGCATATCGGCCGAAGTCGTAACCCTTCGTGCCGATGAACTCAGCGGCGTAGCCGATGTATTCGCCGACGTGGTTGTCGCCGGTCGTCGGGAAGACGCCGAAGCGGTCGAAGAGCCAGGCGCAGAAGCTCCACTTGTCAGGATCCGCGCTCGGCAGGCGTTCCTTGAGCGATGGCAGCAGATTGCGGCCGGTCGAGCGTTCGGTGAGCGATGTCGTCCAGACGAAATGGTTCGTGCCGGCGCCGCGCAGGTCGACGTCGTCGCGCGGAATATCGAGCAACTCCGACACCATGTCGATCGTCTCGGCGACGCCGTGGCAGAGGCCGATGCTTCGCACGCTGGTGTAGCGATGGATCGCGAGGCAGACGCGGTTCTCGGGGTTGGTGTAGTTCAGGAGCAGCGCGTTGGGCGCCAGGCGCTCGACGTCCTTCGCGATCGCGAGCATCGGCGGGATCGAGCGCAACGTGTGCGAGAGCCCGCCCGGACCGCCGTTCTCGCTGAGGACGCTCGGGAAGCCGTGCTTGAGCGCGAGCCTGTGGTCAAGCTCCCACGTGCTATCACGCGCCACGGCGATCGACGTGATGACGTAGTCAGCGCCAGGCAGCGCGTCGGTGCGCTCGGTCGTCGCGCGAAGCGTCACGTCCCAACCCGACGCTTCGTTGAGCTGTTCGGCGAGCCCCCCCATGCGGTGAGCCGCTGCTGGATCGAGATCGACGAGCCAGAGTTCAGCGCCCCGCAACTCGGGCGTCTGGTAGATGTCGCGCAGCAGCTCGACCCCGAACACGAGGCTGCCAACGCCGATGGCGACGATCTTGGTCATGGTGCTGGCTCCTCTGGCGGCACAAGTGGTTCGACAGCGGCGATGAGGGGCGCCAGATCCGTCTGTACGACTGCCCACAAGACTTCGAGATCGATGCGAAAGTAGTCGTGTACGAGCCGATGCCTCATGGCGATGATTTCAGGCCACGGAATCTGCGGCACTCGAGCGCGCATAGATTGCGTCAGACGTGCGGCAGCCTCCCCGACAATCTCGATCAGCTTGACGAGTGCAAGTTGGAACTCGCGATCGTCGGCTAGGTCCTCCTCATCTCGCCCGGTTGCGAGATCACGCGCTTCCCGAGCATGGAGCAGCAAATCGAGAAGCAGCTCGTCGTCAGACCGCATAGACGCGCCGAGCTGACCGCAGAATGTTGTTTCGTGTAATGTAGTTCGGGTTTCTCTCTACGAGCTTGCGCTTGATGAGATCAACGTGCCTTCCAAACAATTCCCCTAACACCCGCTCCATCTCCATCAGCTCCCGAAGCGGATGCTTTGCGTCCGGCGCGAACGTCACCAGGACATCGACGTCGCTATCCGGACGGAAGTCGTCACGCAGTACGGAGCCGAACAGCTCGAACTGGACGATCTGCCACTTTTGGCAGAACGCCGCGATCTGCTCGTGGGTGACCTGGACGTTGGGATGGATGCTCGCCATGCCGTAACTATAGCGCGCGGTCAGTCGCCGATGATCGGTACCGAGGTCGCGAAGCGCGCTCGCACATCTTCTGCGGCACGAAGCCCCGACGTGAGCGCCGCCTCGGTGTACGGGCCGACGAGGTAGTCGCCCGCGAAGTAGATACGATCGCTCCGATCGCGCCGCTGCTTGAAGGCAGCGAGGCTGCGGATGTACCCGGCGTAGAACTGCGGCACGAGTTCGGGCCAGCGGTGCACCGCATGCCCCTCCGTCTTGTCGAGGCCGCGAATGGGCAGCTTCCGCAACTCGCCGTGCAGCGCTTCGATGACGTCGCCGTCGGGCTTCGACATCAGTTCGGCGGCGTACTCCTCGCTGAAGGCGCAGTTGAACATCGTCTTGCCGGGCGGCACGGCGCCTTCCTTGGGGTTCTCCATCGCCATGCCGTAGAAGCGCACGCCTTCGGGGCGGCTGATGCCGAGGCCGTAAACGCCGGGATCGGCCTCGGTGGTCGACGTCATGACGAACACGATGATGCTTGACGCGTAGCGGACGCCTTCGAAGAATCGGCGCTCGTCGCCGGTGAGCGTGTCGCAGAGGCGCGCGACGTGATTGCCCGGCGTGGCGATGACGACGGCGTCGGCGGCGAGCGTCTCGCCGCTGGCGAGCGTGACGATGGCGCCGTCGGTGCTCTGTGCGATACGCGCGACTTCTGCTCCGGTGCGGACGCGGAGCTTCGACGCGAGGGTCTGCGTCAGCAGGCCGTTGCCGCCGTGGAACGCGCTGAGGCGGAAGCCGGTGAACATGTAGTTGATCGTGGCGAGCACGAACGCCCGCGATAAGTTCTCCGGCAGCGCGGTGAATGTTGACGCGAACGGCGGCTCGATCAGGTAGTCGAGCACTTCGCGGCCGAAACGGCGGAGCACCCAGTCGTACGCGGACGCATCGTCGAGCGGCGCCGCCTTCTCGATCGCGTAGAAGTCGAGCATGCCGCGCGCGCGGCGAAGGTCGTTGAAGATGAGCGGGAGGCGCAGCTTGCTGCCGAAGCCGAGATCGTTCGCCTTCCAGATCGCGCGCAAACCGGCGTAGTTGCCGCTGACGAACTTCCCGTCGCGGAGCACCGCGCCGCGGCCCGTCTTGAGGCGGCGCACCTGCGGCTTGAGTCCGAGCTCGTCGACGAGCGCGCGCATGTTGCGGTAGCTGCTCGCGATGAACTGCGCGCCGCGGTCGACGACGAAGTCGCCGTGACGCTCGCTGCGCATCCGGCCACCGGCCGTGTCGTTGCGCTCGAGGACTTCGACGTCGAAGCCGTCTTTCTGGAGCGTATAGGCGGCGGTGAGGCCGGCAATGCCGCCACCTACGACGATGATCTTTTTCGTCATGTCCGGATCGTAGGGTTTTTCACCATAGAGCACACGGAGAACACGGCGTTAAGAGAGGAAGGATGCACCGCAGAGCCGCAAAGAACGCGGAGAGAACTGGTTGTTACGCGCTGTTCGGCCCGGCAGGGCACGGAGGCGCCTCACCCCCGGCCTGCCTCCTACGGCGACTCTGCGATCGGCCACCTCCTCTCCACGATGTGGAGAGGAGGATTGGATGGGGCATGCAGCGTGATGTTCGGAGGTGCTGCCTGGATCGAGCTGCGTGCGGGCGGGGCGCCGCGCTCCATTGCTTCGAATACGGGGGTGCACCTGTTGACAGGTGAGCGGGCTGTGGCGTACTCTCGGGGCAACCAGTGGCGCGGACATCGTCCGAGCTTCGAGTGCGCGAGAGGAGGTGCGTCAGATGACGGAATATGTTGTCAGCCTGGCATCTTCGCGCACCCGGAGGGATGTGGAGTAACGACCGTTCGTCGTAGATCGTCGTGATACTCGGACCGCCTTCTGGCGGCCGTTCTGTTTTTCAGAGCCGTGCGCGTGATGCGTGCGGCTCTTTTCATTTGTCGCGGCAACGCAGCGAGACATGGAGGTGTTCCAGTGATCAACAACAAGGTTCTCGAGACATCGGCGAGTCGGCAACTTCGGGCGGCGACGCCCAGGAGGACGGATTGGGACAGAACAAGGACAACGACCAGATGGCGGCGCTGCGGCACTTCATCGACCAGGGCGACCTCGTCGGCGCAAGCGAGCGTGGTAGTGACGCGCTGGGGCTGATCACAGAAGTGCTGGGCGTGGTGAAGAGCGGCAAGGAGGCGACGGTCTACCTGTGCGCGGCGTCGGACGGCGGGCTGGTGGCGGCCAAGGTGTACCGCTCACGGCAGGTGCGACAGTTCGCCAACGCGGCGGCGTACGGCGACGGCCGGATGCGCGGCGTACATCGTCGCGATGCGGTGGCGATGACGAAGAAATCGCGCGTTGGTCAGGAGATGTCGTTCGCGCGATGGGTGTCGGAGGAGTACTCGACACTACAGGTGCTGCACGGCGCAGGCGTGGCGGTACCGCGGCCGATCGCCATGTCGGACAGCGTGATCGTGATGGAGTACATCGGCGACGAGGACGCGCCCGCAGCGCCGCTGGCGAACACGCGGCTGGATCGCGAAGAAGCGGTGCGCGTCTTCGATGTGCTGATGCGAAACGTCGAGATGATGCTGGCGTGCGATCGCGTCCACGGCGACTTGTCGGCGTACAACGTGCTCTACCGCACCGGCGACGTGCGGATCATCGACTTTCCGCAGGCCGTCGATGCGCGCTTCAACTCGAACGCGTTATCGCTGCTGGAGCGGGACATCGAGAACCTCTGCGGACACTTCGCGCGGCTGGGCGTGCAGGCGGATGGGTATCGGATCGCGCGCGCGCTGTGGGCGCGATTCTTGCGGGGGGAGTTGTGATGGAACCGCAGATTTCGCAGACGCCGCAGATTAGGGGACGGGGAAACATGGATATCGCGGATTCGGTTGGACGGGAACCACAGATTACACCGATTTCACAGAAGGGAAGGTTCTATGAGGAACTATGAGCCGGCAATGAGCTTTGGCAAGGAGGTAGCGGAGGGCGACCCCGGCAGATTGCGGGGCGATGAGGACGCGACGGTGGCGTTCCTGCGCCAGCTGGCAGCCGATGGCCCGGTGCTGGAGTTAGCGATCGGCACGGGACGCATCGCGCGTCCGCTCGCGGCGACGGGCGTCCGTGTGGATGGCATCGATATCTCGCAGGCGATGGTCGACGTGCTGCGCACGCAGCCGGGAGGCGAGCATCTCGACGTAACCATGGGCGACTTCGCCGACGTTCCGGTCTCCGGGACGTACCCGCTGATCTACGTCGTCTACAACACGCTGAAAAACTTGCTGACGCAGGACGAGCAGGTGCGTTGCTTCGAGAACGTCGTGGAGCATCTGACTGAAGATGGCGCCTTCGTGGTCGAGGCGCTCACGCCAGCTGCGCTGGGCCTCGTCGATCATCAGTACGTCCATGCGGAGGCGATCGACGTTGGCTCGGTGTGGCTGGATGTAGCGCGCTACGATCCGGCCACGCAACTGCTCGACGAAAGCCACGTGACGTTGACGTCAGCCGGGGTGCGCCTGTTCCCCGTTGTGCAACGGCTGATTTGGCCGAGCGAGATGGACCTGATGGCCCGCATCGCCGGGCTGCGACTGAAGGAGCGCTGGGACGATTGGGATCGAAGCGCGTACACCGGCACCGGTAACGTCGTATCGGTGTACGGACGGTGAAGGAGTACCACGCGCATGTGCGCTGAGAAGATGCACGCCGACGAAGTACACACCGACGACGCGCTCGTGCGGAGGCTGCTCGCCGGGCAGTTCCCGCAGTGGGCGGAGCTGCCGATCGAGCGGATCGCCTCGTCCGGCACGGATCACGCGATCTACCGGCTCGGCCACGACATGGCGGTTCGATTACCGCGCATCCACTGGGCCACTGGGCAGGTGGAGAAGGACACGCGGTGGCTGCCGAAACTTGCGCCGCACCTGCCACTGGCCATCCCTGTCCCGCTGGCAAAGGGGAGCCCTGCTGAAGGGTATCCGTGGTATTGGTCTGTTGTTCCATGGTTGGAGGGCGAGGCATGGACAACCGATGGCGTCGACGATCTGCACCAGGCGGCGATCGCGCTGGCGCAGTTCATCATCGCCCTGCAGCGGATCGACACGACCAGCGGGCCGCGCGGCGGACGAAGCAACTTCTACCGCGGCGTTCCGCTCTCCATGAGAGACGCCGATATGCGCGCCCAGATCGCAGCGTCGGGCGACATGGTCGATGCCGACGCGATGATCGAGGCATGGGAAGCGGCGCTCGCGACTCCGGCGTGGGACGGCCCTCCCGTCTGGCTGCATGGCGACCTCGGGCGACCAGGGAACCTGCTGGTGGCGGAAGGCCGACTCAGCGCGGTGATTGACTTCGGGTGCCTGGGCGTGGGCGATCCTGCGTGCGACCTCGCTGCGGCGTGGGCGCTGTTCTCCGGCGAGAGCCGGGACGTGTTCCGCGTCGCGCTGCCGTTCGATGATGCGACGTGGGCACGAGCTCGCGGCTGGGCGCTGACCCGCGTGGGCGCCATCCCGTACTACCGGGAAACGAACGCTCCCATCGTCGCCGAAGCCCTGCACGCGATCGAGGAAGTGTTGGCGGATCCGGATATGCGGGGGTGAATGCGGACGGTCGCACTTGCGTTCACCACAGAAGCTCAGAGGCATAGAGGTTTGTCTGAGGTTTGAATGGTGGGCGCAGAGCGAGACGTGACAGATCCTGGGTACCGGCGGCTGATGCTGGTCGCGCAGCTTGCGCGGCGCGAGGTGACGCCGCCGCTACCCGTGCGGCATCCGAACGATGACGATCAATCGGAGCTCGCGCGCGCAATGTTCGCCGCGTACCGCGGCGGAGTCGACGATTCCGGCGAAACCATCGCCGACGCGGAAGGGAGCGTGCGGACGTTCTTTGGAGGCGGTTTCGGAACGCCCCTGCCTGAGTGCAGCTTCGTTGCGCTGGACGGCGGCAGCATCGTTGCCGTGACGCTCGTCAGCGTGTTCGAAGGGCGGCCGCTGCTCGCGCAAGCGTACACGCTACCTTCGTGGCAGAACCGGGGCCTGGCCCGGACGCTGATCCAGCACAGCATGAACGCACTGATCGATCGCGGCGAATCGGTGCTGACCCTCGCGGTCACAGTTGGCAACGCGCCGGCACAGCACTTGTATGAGTCGATAGGCTTCGTCTTCGAGCGTGGCCGCACGTGAGCGGCTGCGTTGCTAAAATAGCCGCATGGTTACTGAAGAGACGATGCGGCGAGTGTTGCAGGAGCATGTGGACGCGGAGAACGCGCACGATCGGGCGCGCGTGCTGGCGACGTACATCGATGAGGGCCCGGAGTTCGACGACGTACCGACGGGGCGGCGTTTCACCGGCGCCGACGAGATCGTCGGCAACTATCGCAATCTTTGGGATGGGTTCCCCGGGCTGGTGCGGCGCATCGACCGCTGGACATTCGGCGAGGATTCATGTGTGATCGAGCTGAAGCTGATCGGCACGCACGACGGTGAGTACCGCGGCATCGCCCCGACGGGTCGGAAGCTGGAGCTGCGGATCAGCGCGCACTTCGCGTTCGACGCGTCGGGCAAGATCGTGCGCGAGACCGCGTACTACGATTCGCTAACGTTCATGCGGCAGATGGGGCTTAGTCGGTAGTTTGTGGTTCGTAGTTGGTAGTTCTTCGTAGACGGACGAAGGCCCCGCTCGACCGAGCGGGGCCTTCGCCACACAGGCAGAGGAAGGAGGTAGCCGGATGACCGCCCCTGCAAAGCGGTCCGCCGATACCTTGAGCATCGGACAAATCTGTGGGATCTGATGGGCGGTTTGCGATGGAAATTTGTTGCGGATTGATTGGCCGGTTGACGTGTCTGGCTTGAGCCTTCGCACGCGGAGGATCGGCGCGAGAACGCGTGCGTGTGCTCCGTCGATCCCGCGTTGCCGGACTCACAGCCCGGGACGGCCGTGCCACGCACGTCGCGGCGGCGTAGGTACAGCGTCGGTCCGGCTTGCCGGACTCGCAGCCGAGGACGGCTGCGCCACTCGCTTCGCGCTTACTCAGCGAGCTACCGTTCGACGGCGCCGGGATAGCACTCGTTGGTCGGCGATGATGCGCGGCCATATACTCGCAGTATGAAACGCGATTTGAACAAGCGGATCATGGCGCTGCCGGTGCGCGTGAAGCTGAAGTTCGCGTGGCGGCTCTTCCGCGATCCGGGCGTGCCTGCGGCGGCGAAGGCGGTGATGCCGGGCGTGCTGGTGTACCTCGCTTCGCCGATCGACCTCATCCCCGACTTCATTCCGGTGCTCGGTCAGCTCGATGACCTGCTGGTGCTCTTCCTCGGGCTGGGCCTCGTGCTGGCACTCACGCCTCGGCATGTCATCGAAGATCTGCTCGGCGAGCTGGAGTGAGCGGGCTGCGCGCCGGCGCCGCGCGGGCCTCGATCGTACCGCGCCTTGACGACCTCAAGGACGGCGTCTTCCTTGGCGGATTCGGGAGCTATCGGCAACGGCGTGCGACAGGCGTTCACGACGAGCCGCTCTGCCGCGCGATCGCGATCGGCGATGACGAGGCGGCGTTCGTGGTTGCGGCGCTGGACCTCGTCGGCGCGAGCGGGCTATTGCTGCATTCGATCCGCGAAGAAGCGGCGCGGCTGACACGCCTGCCCGCTTCGCGGATCCTCATCGCCTGCACGCACAGCCACGCGAGCCCGGACATGCAGGGGCTGTGGGGCGGTACGAGCGCTGCCTATGGGACGCACGTCGCGCATCAGGCGACAAGCGCGATCAACGCCGCGTTCGAGGCGATGACGCCGGCCGCGGCCAGCGCCGCGACGGCGTCACTGGGCGGGGCCGTGCGGAATCGGCGCGGATGGCCGGAAACGGACACCACGCTGACGACGCTGCGGTTCGCAACACACGACGGTGCCCCGATCGCGACGCTGGTGAACTACGCGTGCCATCCGACGGCGAGCGGGCCGGCGAACACCGAGGTGTCTCGCGATTGGTGCGGATACGCGGCCGACGCCGTCGAGGCGGCGCTGGGCGGCGTCGCCGTGTACGTGAACGGCGCGGTGGGCGACGTGAACCCGGCCGCCGACGGCGGGTTCGAGCATGCGGCGTCGCTTGGCGAGGCGGTCGCTCGCGCGGCGGTTGCGTCGTTGGACTCGTCGGAGTCATTGAGCGGGACAGTTGCTGTTCGGACCGAGCCGTTGCTGCTGCCGGTGAACTTCGAGCGCCTGTCGCAGCGAGTGCAGGACGCCGTCGCGCGAGCGGGGCCGGCCCTGGCCGTGCTGAGCAAGGCGGGCGGCATGCGGGCGGCGTCGATCGCCCTGCACGCGGCCGGGCGCTCCGACCTGGCGCAGATGGTCGCGGCGCTGGAGGAGTTCACGCGGCGGAAGCTGTTGCAGCGCGACGGGCTGACGTTCCTGCCGACGCACTGCGGCTACCTGCGCATCGGCGGCGACGTCGAGGGGTTCGCGGCGCCGGGCGAAGTGCTGACGCGCCTCGCGCTGCCGTTGCGGGCGTCTCTGGGCGCGCGGCACCGGCTGTTCTTCGGCCTGACACACGACACGCTGGGCTACTTCATTCCCGAGGATGAATGGATGACGGGGCGCAACAGCGACTACGAAGAGTCCGTGTCGATGGGGAAGCACGGCGGCACGGTGCTGGCGGAGGCGTTGGGGGAGTTGGTAGTTCGTGGTTCGTAGTTCGTGGTTCGTGGTTTTTCGCTGCAGGAGGAGCGGTGCGAATATCACAGTGAGCGGATGCTGGCTGCGCGCTGGCGCGGAGGCGTAGGATAGTGCCTAAGAAAGGCCCAATGCTATGCCCACACGATTCGCTCCCAGAGGCGCAGCATCGCCCAGCGCGGCACCGCCCATCGACGCGGCGTTGCTGGCGTACCTGCACACCACAATCGGCAGTGAGATCGACTACAAGGACGCGCCCAGAGAGATCGTCGGCGGATTCGAGACCACGACCTTTGCGTTCTCTCTCACGGGCGCACCCACCGAGCTGAGCGGACCGCTAATCCTGCGCCGACATCAAAGGGAGGGGGATCCGGAGCTAGCGCGTGTCGAGAGCCGCGTGCAAAACGGGCTCGCCGAGCTGGGCTTTCCCGCGCCACGGGTATCGACGGTCTGCACCGATGCGGGCGTGCTTGGCGGAGCCTTCACCATCATGGAGCGGGTACGCGGACGGACCATGATGGAGGCGATGCTCGGGCCCGGCGTGTTTCGCATTTCCGCCGTCCTCGGAAGGCTGCACGCGCAGCTCCACGGGATTGACGCCGACTTGCTCCGAAGCCGGCTGCTGGGCGCCGCCGCGCGGCCGGCGGGTTTCGGGCTCGCGCTTGACGCCGACGAGATCGCGCGCTTTGTGGATGAGGCGCAACTCGACGGGCTGCGAGACGGCATGCGCTGGCTGACTGATCATCGGCCCGCTCCGCCCTTGCGCCTCGCCGCCTGCCACGGCGATTTCCATCCGATCAACATCATGATGAGCGGACGGGACGTGACCGGGGTGCTCGACTGGTCGTCGATGCGCATCGGTGATCCCGCGTGGGACGTCGGCGCCTCGGTCGCGCTGCTGGGGTACGGCCCTGTCAACGTGCCGCGTGTGCTCTACCCGTCGGTCACCTGGTTACGCCTGCGCCTGGTCGGGCGATACCTGCGGGCTTACGCCGAGGGGCGGCCACTAGACCGCGCGCGCGTCCAGTATTACGAGGCGATGCGGCTGCTGCTCTTCCTGTGCGAGGCGGGGTTCCATCGCCGGACGGTCGCGGGCGTCATCGCGCCGACCTCAAAGCCGACGCCGTTTCACCAGCCCGCGGCGCTCAACGCGATCGCGCGGCGGTTCGCCGCGATCACGGCAGTCGCAACGTCGCTGCCAGAGCGCGCGTAGCGCCGAAAGGGCGTCCCGCGGGGCCGGCGTGTCCGCGACAAGCTGGCGATCCGCTACTATCCATGCATGAAACTTCTGCTCGCTCCCGTACCACAATCTGTTGACGTGACTGGCGGGCGGCACACGCTCGCGCGCGACCGCACGATCGTGCTGTTTGGCGAGGCGGCTTCGCTGGCGTGGCTGCAGGCGCGCGGGCTGCGCGATGCGATCGAGACGTATGCGGGTGTGCGCTGGGACGTGCGCGCCGCGTCGGGGCTGGCGGAACGCGAGGGCATCGTCGCGAGCATCGACCACAAAATCGCGAAGCCCGAGGGGTATCACCTGACGATCGGCGAGGAGCGCATCGGCATCGTCGCGCGCGACGGCGCGGGGCTGGCGCACGGGTTCGCGACGCTGACGCAGCTGGTGCGGCAGTTCGGCAAGCGGCTGCCGCAGCTGCACATCGAAGACCACCCGGACTTCCCGAATCGCGGCGTCATGCTGGACATCAGCCGCGACAAGGTGCCGACGATGGCGACGCTGTACGGGCTCGTCGACATGCTGGCGGAGTGGAAGGTCAACCAGTTTCAGCTCTACATGGAGCACACGTTCGCGTACGACCAGCATCGCGCCGTGTGGAAGGACGCGTCGCCGATCACGGGCGAAGAGGTGATGGCGCTCGATGCGTACTGCCGTGAGCGCTACATCGACCTCGTGCCGAACCAGAACTCGTTCGGGCACATGGAGCGCTGGCTGACGAAGCCCGCGTATCGCGATCTGGCTGAAGTGCCGGGCGGCGTGTCGCTGCCGCATCGCAAGATGCTGCTGGTTCGGCCGGAGAAGTTCGGGACGGCGCTCAACCCGCTCGACCCGCGATCACTGTCGCTGATCGACGGGTTGTACGCGGAGCTGCTGCCGCATTTTTCGAGCAAGAACATGAACGCCGGCTGCGACGAGACGTGGGAACTGGGGCAGGGCCGCAGCAAGCGTGAGTGCGCGAAGCGCGGGACGGGACGCGTGTACCTGGACTTCCTGCTGAAGATCCAGAAGCTGTGCGAGCGGCACGGGCGGCGCATGCAGTTCTGGGGCGACATCCTGATGCAGCACCCGGAGCTGATCGGCGAGATCCCGCGCGACGTGACGGCGATGGAGTGGGGCTACGAGGCCGACCACCCGTACGAGGCCGACACGAAGGCGTTTCGCAAGGCCGGCGTGCCGTACTACGTCTGCCCCGGCGCGGGCGGCTGGATCTCGCTCATCGGCCGCACGGACAACGCGATGGCGAACATCCGCAGCGCGACGACGAGCGGGCGCAAGCACGGCGCGATCGGTGTGCTGAACACGGAGTGGGGCGACGGCGGCCACATGCAGCCGCTGTCCGTCGCGTACATGGGGTTCCTGTACGGCGCGTCGATGAGCTGGTCGCCCGCCGCGAGCGCGGAGATGAACGTGCCGGCCGCGCTGAGCCTGCACGCGTTCGACGACCCGTCGGGCGTGACGGGGCGCGCGGCGTACGACCTGGGTAACGCGTACCAGATCTGCGGCGCGCAGTCGCGCAACGGCACGCTGCTCGCACAGCTCTACTTCCGCCCGCTCTCGGACGACTGGCCGATGCATCGGGTGCGCGACGGTGGCTTCGAGGACACGAGCGCGGAGCTGGCGGCGACAGGCGCGCGCATCGACGCGTCGCGGATGCGGCGTGCCGACGCGCAGCAGATCGCCGACGAGTACGCCTGCGCCGTCGAGATGGCGGACGTCGGCGCCGCGATCGGTGCGGCAAAGCACGCGCGCGTCAATGGGGCCGCCACAACAAAAGTGCGGACAGCGTACAAGCGCGCGGCGAAGCGCCTCGATGCGGTGGTGCCGGAGTACGAGCGGCTGTGGCTGGCGCGGAATCGCCCAGGCGGCATGCGGGACAGTGTGTGGCGCATCGCGTCGATGGCGTCGCAGCTGCGGCGGGCTTCGGGGTGACGGGCACGATCCGCTAAGAGCACGAAGGGCACGAAGAGGTTGGGAACAAGACCAGGCAACAGCTTCTACGAGAGGACACCGCTGTGGCGTCGGGTGACGTTGTCGCTGATTGCCGCAGCCGTGACAACGCTACTGTTCCTGTTCATGGCGTTTGTCAATGGTTGGTTTGCGAATTCCGACCTCAGCTCAGGGAGCCTGATCTTCTTCATCGGCCTTTGCGCTGCAATATCAGCGCTCACGTTCCTTGTCACTGTCGTGATGTTCGAGTTCTGGTGGCGGAGGCATCCGCCGGCGTGGTTGGACACGGACGACGGCTCGGGACACGAGGCGGACGATCGCGGATAGTCGGACCGGCTGGAACCCTCACCCTGCCGCCTCTCGGCGGCTGTCCCTCTCCCTCAAGGGGAGAGGGATGATGCGCGCCGGCGCTCGGTGCTGGTCCGCGGGGCGCTAGTTGTGAGTCGGAGGGACGGACAGGTCTGAAAACCTGTCCCTACGATGTCCGGGGACTTCTCCGAACTTCGGCTACATATGGCACCTCGAGAGGCCGCGCTTTTCCAGGTATTGCTGGTGATAGTCCTCGGCCTTGTAGAACGTCGCCGCCGGCGTGATCTCGGTGACGATGGGGCGGGGGTAGCGGCCTGCGGCCTCGAGCTGCTGTTTTGACGCCTCGGCGGCGGTTTGCTGTTCGGGGCTCTGTACGAAGATCGCGCTGCGGTACTGCTCGCCGATGTCGGGGCCCTGGCGGTTGAGCGTCGTCGGGTCGTGGTTCTCCCAGAACACGTTGAGCAGCATTTCGTACGAGACGAGCGCGGGGTCGAATTCGACCTCGACGACTTCGGCGTGGCCCGTGTTGCGGTAGCAGACGTCCTCGTAGGTGGGGTTGTCGAGCGCGCCGCCCATGTAGCCGGCAGCGGTCGCCTTCACGCCTTTGATCTGGCGGAACGCCGCTTCGACGCCCCAGAAGCATCCGGCGCCGAAGGTGGCTGTCTCGACGGTCGTTGTGTCGGTGGTCATGTCTGACTGCAACTCCTGTCCTGCGTGCGCGTACACCTGCATTGTAGTGCGTCGAGGATAGCGACGCGCTACGGACACGGCGGCCCAATGGGCGCGCGATCGGAAACTTGGCGTGGTGAGGGGGTTGACAGGCATGGGGTGGGCATCGTATGGTCGCCGCAATCCGGACGCCGCCCGGAGCGGTGATCCGGGACAAGCAGGGGTGAAAGGAGTCGCAGGTGAGAGTTGATCCGATACGGTTCTTGCGCGGTTATGTGAATTTACGGCGATCGTTGGTCGCGGCCACGGCGGTTGCGCTCCTGGCGACGATGCTGTTGCCGGCCCGGGCATCAGAGGCCGGACCGGGCTCGGGCCCGACAGCGATCGTATCACTCGGCGACAGCTTCATCTCGGGCGAGGCGGGACGCTGGCAGGGCAACAGCCTCAACCTGCTGGGCACACGAGACGGAACGGACCGGGCGGCGAGCTGCGTACTGGGCATCTTCTGTTCATACGATGCGACGCGCGTGTACGGGTCGTCCTACAACAACGGCTGCCACCGCTCGGACGTGTCGACGATCAAGAGCGCGGGGATCTCGATCAGCGAGAAGATCAATCTTGCGTGTTCGGGCGCGCAGACGAACAACATCTGGCGCGCCTCGCAGGGAGGCCAGAGCTTCAAGGGCGAAGCGCCGCAGGCAGACCAATTGCTGACGGTAGCGCAGCAGAAGAATGTGAAACTCGTCGTGCTCACGATCATGGCGAACGATGTAGGATTCGCCAGCCACGTGATCAACTGCGCGTCGTCATGGGTGCTTGGGCTGGGCGCGTGCAACGCCGCCGAACAGGCATCCATCCAGTCGGCCATGCCGGCGGCCCAGAATGGGCTGCGGAAGGCGATCGACGAGGTGCGGGCGGTGATGGCCGCGGCCGGCTATAGCCCCAGCCAGTGGCGATTCGTGATCGCCGGCTACGCATCGCCGATACCGGCGGCGAGCGACGTGCGCTACTTGGGGTCGGACCGGTGGAGCAAGGGCGGCTGCCCGTTCTACGACGCGGACTTTGACTGGGCGCGGAACACGGCAACGCCCTACATCATCGACAGCATGCGATCGGTGGCGGCGGAGAAGGGCGTGCAGTTCCTGGATGTTCGCGATTCGTTGAAGGGCCACGAGATCTGCAACAGGAGCTCGTCGCTCGTGGGGTCAGGCGGGCCGAACCCTGTTTCCAACGAGTGGGTGCGCTGGGTGAACACCGGCTGCTGCCAGGGCGACTCGCAGGAGTCGGTGCACCCGAATGCGTACGGCGAGAAGGCGATCGGCAAGTGCGTGGCGCTGATCTACGCGAAGGCGAGCGGCAACTGGTCCTGCCGCAACACGCCGGGGCAGACGTATACGGCGATGGCGCTAAGTTCGATCCCGTAGGGCTCGACGACGCGATTGACGACGCGAGTGCCCGGCGTGTGCCGGGCACTCGCGCGTTCATGCGGCGGCGTGGTCGTTCGCCGCGTATCCGAGTACAGTGGAGCGGCTGCGAAGCAGGCGATTCGCCGCCAAGTCGCAGCATGGTATCCAGAGACGAACGCGTGGGATCGGGTAACGGATGACGGCTTTTGGCGGCGCTCTGGAGCAGCAAGATAGCTCCACAGAACAGGCGACCGGTGGGCGAGCTGCGGGCGCCATCGGCAAGATCTTCGAATTCGACCTGTCTCGGCCGCTGGCCTTCGCGCTGCTGGCGCTGGCCTTCGTCGCGAGCCGCGCGCCCTTTATCGACAACGGCTACGGCACGAAGCCGGACGCCTGGCGCATCGCCCTCTCCGGCTACTGGCTCTGGGACCACCACGAGTTCTACCCGTCGCGCCTGCCCGGGTATCCGGTGCCGGAGTTCGCCTACGCCGCCGTGATCAAGGGCGGCTGGGTGGCGACGAACTCGCTGACCATCGCGGTATCGCTGCTGGGACTCTGGTTCTTCGCGAACATCGTGCGCGAGCTGAAGCTGCCGAACCCGGCGCTGCTCGTCATCGGCTTCGCCTTCCAGCCGCTGTTGTGGATCAACAGCATGAACACGATGGACTACGCGTGGGCGCTGACGTTCATCCTGGGTGCCTACTACTTCCTCATCACCGAAGAGACCGGGTTCGCGGGGCTGATGCTCGGGCTGGCGATCGGCTCGCGCCTGCCGTCCGCGGTGATGCTCCTGCCGTTCACCGCGTACCTGGTCCGCGACGACCGGCTCGACGAGCTGCGCGACTTCCTCGTGTGGACCGTCGTCGCGCCGATGATCGCCTTCACGCCGATCATCTGGACGTACGGCCCGGGCTTCCTGAACTTCTACGACGCGAAGATCGGCGTGCGGACGGTGATCCGCCTGCTGGCGAAAGACTCCGTCGGGCTGCTCGGCACGGCGGGCATCGGGCTGGCCGTGCTGCTTTCGCTGCCCCGCCTTCTGCGACTGCCGCGGGACTTCGTGCATGACAAGCACGTGATGACGTGGGTGCTGGCGATCGGCGCCGTCGTGTTCGTCTTCGGCCGCCTGCCGCACGAAGCAGCGTACCTGATACCGCTCTTCCCGTTCGCGTTTCTGGTCGTCGGGCGATACTTCTCGCGCTGGGTGCTCGCAGGCATGCTGGCGATGATGCTGACGGCCAGCTTCGTCGACCTGACGACGACGAACCACGAGGTGAGCGTCAGTTCGTTCTCCAAGCTGCGTTTGGGGCAGGGGATGCTGCTGTCGAATCGCGATACGCAGAACGCCCAGCTCGCCTACACGCGCGACATCCAGAATCACAACCTGCCTGAGAACGCCGTCATCAGCATCGGGTTCCTCTACCCGCAGTTCGCCGTGCTGAATCGCAACAAACTCACGCTCGGCATCTTGCGCGACGACACAAGTTCAATCAGCCAGCTCACCGACAAGGGCAAGGCCGAGGACCTCCTGCATCACCGCACGTTTGTCTGGCTGCTGGACTACCAGGACTTCCAGGCTTTCCAGAAGAAGGGCGTGTCGTTCTTCTACACGCAGGATGCCGGCATCAGCACCGCGGCGCTCTACGGCTATCGGCTCGGCGTGCTGGGCGGAACCGTGCTGGACCTCGGACGCACGCCATCCGGCGCGGGCGGCACGGCGCGCACCGACCGGTGAGCGAGGCGCGTGTCGACCCGGACTACCTGCGGTACCAGTACAACGACGCCGACAAACTCCGCATCCGCATCGACACGCACGAACGCTACAGTGAGCGCACCAACGACACCTTCGCGTCGTGGCTGCTTGCGCTCGTCGACGCGGCGCCAGGTCAGTTGCTGCTCGACGTTGGCTGCGGGCCGGGGGCGTACCACGCCGCGCTCGCGAGCGCCGGTGCGCGCGTTGTCGGCGTTGACGCCTCTCGTGGGATGCTGCGCGAGGTGCTCGCACAGGCCCCGACCGCCGCGGCTGCCGCGCAGGCCGACGCTCAGCGGCTGCCGCTCCGCAACGCGCTGTTCGACCGTGTGATGGCGAACCACATGCTGTACCACGTGCCGGATCAGCCAGCGGCGTTGCGCGAGCTACGGCGCGTGCTCAAGCCGAGCGGGCGCGTGATCATGGCGACGAACGGCGCCGACAACTTCGCACGGTTGGACGCGCTGCATCACGCGGCTGCGAGTTCGCTCGGCTACGCGGGGAGCCCGCACGACGCGCTGCGCTTCACGCTCGACGATCTCTCACTAGTGCGATCAGTATTTCCGTCCGCTGAGCTGTTCGTGCGCGACGATGCGTTCTTGTTTCGTGATGCGAACTCGGCGCTGCGATACTACGCGACGGGCGCAATCGACGCGATCGAGCACCGGCCCGAGGATGCCAGCCATCGTGCGCCGCTGCTGCGCGAGATGGGCGATGCGATCGCGGCGATCATTGCCCGCGAAGGCGTGTTCCGCGTGGCGAAGTTGGCGGGCTGTTTCGTCGCGGTGATATAGGGCGACGGGAACAAGGATTGCGCGGATTTCACGGACTAGGAGTTAGGAGAGCGGCCTCGCTTCGCCGACCGCACGATCGCCGACGCGACTGATCGCCTAGCAGGGTGCTGAAGAATTGGTCCGGGCAGGGGTTTTCGCAGCGTTGATCATGGAATCTGGCCTCCCCTTCGGCGCTCTCCCCGTCGTGGGAGAGCGGCCCGCAGCGCGTCGCCCCTACGCCGCAGCCTGTGCGCGCTCGATATGCGCCATACGGATGAGGTTGTAGGCGGTTGCGGCGAAGATCGCCCAGAGTTGGTTGCGGGCGACGCCGATGTACCGGAGCTTCCGCCCGCCGCCCACCGTCTTGATCCAGCCGAAGATCTCCTCCACGCGCTTGCGCACGCGTTGACTCAGCGCATAGCCCGGATGGCGCGTGACGCGCCGGTCGATGCGGCTGCGCCGGCCGGTGGTGTGCTGGGCGACAGGGGGCGTCACATCGCGGGCGCGACAGGCGGCCACGAAGTCCTCGGTGTCGTAGCCCTTGTCCGCGCCCAGCGTGATCCGCCCGCCTGTCCGCCGGTCGAGCATGCCGAGCGCTGCCTCCCGCTCCGCGTACCCGTCCGCCTGCGTCACGAGGACATCGGTGACGAGCCCGTTGCGGTTCTCCATCAAGACGTGTCCGGCGAAGCAGAGCCGGGTCTCCTGCCCATCACCTTTGCGCGCCAGCCGCGCCTCCGGGTTGGTCGTCGAGCCGTGCGTCTCGTTCCGGCGCCGCTGCCCCCGGTAGTCCACGTCCGGGTTCCGGCCGCGGGCCTGTCCGCCGTGGCGGGCCTGTCCGCCGTGGCGGGCCTGTCCGCCGTGGCGGGCCTGCGGCGGTGCGTCGTCGTCCCGCGGCCGCACGCTCTTCAGCGACGCCCACGCCTGCAGGAGGGTGCCGTCTCCCGTGAAGTGGTCGCTGGACAGCAGCTGGCGGCGCTCCGCTTCCGCGGTGACCGCCGCCAGAAACTGCCGCGCCACGTCGTGCTGGAGCAGCCGCTCCTGGTTCTTGGAGAAGGTCGAAGCGTCGAACGCCGGGTCGTCGACGTTCAGGTCCAGGAACCACTTGAACAGCAGGTTGTACTCCAGCTGCTCGCAGAACCGGCGCGCGCTCGGCACCGAGAAGAAGGCCATCAGGAGTTGGGCCTTGAGCAGGTGCTCTGGCGGGATCGATGGCCGCCCCACCTTGGCGTACATCGCGTTGAAGACCGGCGACAGCTCCAGCAGAGCGCGGTCGACGATCGGTTTGATCGCCCGGATCGGATGATCCAGCGGCACCTTGGCATCCGGCGTGATCGCCGTCAGCATCGTCGCCTGTTGGTTCGTATCGCCGCGCATGGGAGACCTCCGGTGCACACCCGCCGGAGATCATCCTACGCGTCACGCGATCTGAAGTCGATCCTCCGAAGCGACTTTTTCAGCACCCTGCTAGGGGCGTCCCTCGGGGCGCCCGCCACCGTTCCACCACCAGTGTTCGCATACGCGGGCGGGGCGAGCCCCGCCACTACGCGGCCGAGGCGCCTGGATGCGAACCGCGGACTCGGCCCGTGCCGCCTCCGCTACTTCGCGCGGCGCAGCACCACCGTCGCCGCGGCGACGATGGCGGCCAGCAGGAGCGCCGCTAGCGCGATGATGATGGCGATCGTCACGACCGGCGTGCCGCTATCGCTTGTGGATGTTGCTCCGGCGCTCGGCGTCGGGGCTGATCCTGCCGATGTCGCCGCCGCCCGCGGGCTTTGCGTCGGCTCTGCCGTCGGCGATGCGCTGGCGGCACGGGCCACGAGGCCCACCGAGGCGCGCCACGCGTTCTCCATGCCGAGCTGGTCGAAGCCGTACACGCCCTGGAACGCCTTGTCGGGCGTCGAGCCGTCCTTGAAGACCTTCAGCAGATCGGCGAACTTGCTCGCGCCGTAGGTGTCGATCAGGAACTTGATGATCGAGCCTGCCTGCCCGTAGTAGAGGCCGACCGTGTTCGACACCGCGCCCGACGCCGGCGAGCTCAACTCCTTGAACGTCAGCACATTGTTGCTGTCGATGGCGCTCTGCAGCGCCTCGGCGTGGCCCGCCAGGGGCTGGGACTGTGCGTACACCGATATGCCTTCATTCATCCAGGGGGCGATGCCAAAGGGGCCTTTCGTGGCCTCCCTCGTAGCGATGTGCGCGACCTCGTGGCGCGTGATGTCGAGCAGCGGCCCGTCCGCCGACACCATCGCTGTGTCGGAATAGACCACCTCGCCGAGGATCTGCACGCCCCGGCCGGCGCCACCGGGCGCGATGGCAGGCTGCATCTCGTCCGCCGTAGCGTAGAGGAAGACCTTCACCGGGAACGTCACCTGCGTCCGTTCCAGCGCGCCGATCTTCCTCAGCGTGTCCGCGGCGGCACTGAGCACCGACGCCGCTTGCCGCGAACTGCCGTCGTGGTAGTAGACGGTGACGTTACCGTCGACCAGCTTGCTGAACGTGAACCGGGTGTCTTCGTGGACGTAGAGTTTGTCACCGGTGGAGAGCTTGTCGCCGGCCGTATCCTCGATGTCCCAGCGATAGGTGATCTCGGCGCCCGGAATGATCGAGATGCCGTTGCCGCTGATCAGCGAGTACGTGCACGTCACCGTGGTCGAGCCGGTGCAACTGGCTACGGCGGTCGCGCCCGTCCCGTCGGGTGCGAGATGATACTGCAGACGCACCTCCTTGGTCGGGGCCAGCGCGTTGAAGCTGACCGAAAACGAAACGCCGCGCGGAAAGTCGTTCTGCGCCTGATCGGAGACGACAGTGATCGGCGACTGCGCCCGCGCAGCGGCGGGGGCGTGTGCCGCCGCCAGCGCGGCGAACGCGAGGGAGCATACGACACCGATCCACGTCGACTTACGCATTGTCCGCCCCCACTGTCGTCTTCAGGTACGCCTTGATCGCGTCGTCGAGATCTCCGTCCAGCACGTCTGCCGCGTTGCTCGTCTCGTAGCCGGTGCGGTGGTCCTTCACCATCTTGTACGGGTGGAGGACGTAGCTGCGGATCTGGTTGCTCCAGCCGGCGCTGACGTGCTCGCCCTTGATCTTCGCCTGCTCCTCGGCGTGCTTCTGCAGCCCCAGCTGGATGAGGCGCGCTTCGAGTACGCGCAGCGCCGACTCGCGGTTGCGCCCCTGCGATCGTTCGTTCTGGCAGGTGACGACGATGCCCGTAGGGATGTGGGTGATGCGGATGGCGGTGGAGTTCTTCTGGACGTTCTGCCCGCCATGCCCGCTCGCGCGATAGACGTCGACCCGCAGATCGTCGGGGTTGATCTTCACTTCGGCGGCGTCGCCGGCTTCCGGCATCACCTCGACGAGCGCGAACGACGTGTGGCGCCGGTTCTCCGAGTCGAACGGCGAGAGCCGCACGAGGCGGTGCACGCCGCGCTCGCTCTTCAGATAGCCGTAGGCGTGCTCGCCGGTGACCTCGATCGTCGCGCTTTTGATGCCGGCCTCTTCACCGGGCATCAGGTCGATCACCTCGGCGGCGAAGCGGCGGCGCTCACACCAGCGCAGGAACATGCGCAGCAGCATTTCGGCCCAGTCCTGCGACTCGGTGCCGCCGGCGCCGGCGTGGATGGCGATGATCGCGTTGCGATCGTCGTAGGGGCCGGAGAACGTCAGCTCGAACTCCAGCTCGTCGAGATGCGCCCCGATCGCGTCGGCCTCGTGCTCGATGTCGGCCGCCGTCGCCTCGTCCGCCTCGGCGGCGGCGAGATCGACCAGTTCGAGCAGGTCCGCCACCTTCGATTCGAGGCCGCGCCACGTTTCGATGCGCTCGCGGATCAACGAGAGGCGGCGCATGACGTGTTGCGCCGACTGCGAGTCATCCCAAAAATCCGGCGCGGCGGACTGCGCCTCCAGGGACGTTACTTGTGCTTCGAGTGAGGGGACGTCAAAGACGCACCAGGACATGCGCGATGCGGTCGCGGAGTGAGTTCAGCCGTTCGCGGAGTTCCTGCATGTGGTGGTGCTCTTCCTTTCGTGGTGATTGTAACTGGTAACTGGTCTGCTGGTCGCTGGCCGCTGGGCTACGGGGCGGGGAACAGGGATTTCACGGATTGGGGGAGACGGGAACCACAGATTTCACCGATTTCACAGAGGGGACGATTGGAAAATCGCGGCATGCGGATTGGTTATGTCGTGCGAAATTGAGAGACCCGACAGCGGATGAATCGTCATGCGTGGTGGCTCGCTTCATCCGGATACTCGTCACGGCACCACGCGATGCGGTCCATCCATGTGATCAGGTCTCCCCATCTCTCAACCTCGACCTCAGCAACGAAACGCTCCAGGAATGCCATTAGGCTGCCCAGGTCGTGCCTGCTTACGATCAAATGATGTCGTCCAGATAGCGGTTCGCCTTTGACGAGCTGGCGCTGCATCCACTTAGGCGTGCAAACGATCGTTGTAAATGTGTTGACGCCCTTCCGGACTGTGGGACAGAGCTCGACGTTGAGTTCGTACGCGAAATCGTCGTCTGGTTTGGGTGCAAGTCTTTCCAGATCATCGAACCCCTTCGTGTAGACACCGCAGATCTTTGCTCGGATCAAGGAACACTCGTCTCCTATCGCGCGGACCCGCAAGCGCGCCGCTCGCGCATGGCCGTCTCTACCCGCGATACTCCCGATAGCCGCGCGCGGCGATCGGCCACACCTCCACTACCTCGCCGCCATCGATCGCGTACAGCACGTCGTGGAGGTTGATGGTGGGGTCGACGTGCGACGGCCACAGCTCGATCGCATCGCCGACGGCGATCGTGCTTCCGGCGGGCAGCGCGATCGTCGCGTGCTCGTCGCTGAGGAAGAGCACGGCCGCGCCGTCGAGGTCCTTCACGGACGGGTTGCCGTGGTCGACGGCGCACGCCTTCAGGCCGGTATCCGTCGCGCACTGCTCCGGACGCGGACGGCTGAGCACGGTGCCGCGGATGCTGAACGCCATCTCGAACGGGATGTCGAGCTTTGCGTAAGCGGTGTCCATCAGCACGTACGAGCCGGCCTGGACCTCGGTGATGCCCTCCATGCTGCCGGTGATGTCGTAGGTGCCCGTGCCACCGGCGCTGACGATCTCGCAGCGCACGCCTGCCTCGCGGATCATGCGGGCGGTGGAGAGCAAGCGGTCCATCGCCTTGGCCGCCTTCTGCTCGCGGTCGGCGCGATCTTCGATGCCGACGACGTGGCCCTCGTACCCCATGACGCCGCGCAGCACCACGCCGTCCGTCGCATCGACGCGCTTCGCCAGCGCGACGGCGGGCTCGCCCGGCGCGATGCCGCAACGCGGCAGCCCGACGCCGACGTCGACGAGCACGCCAACGATCGTCCCTGCGGCGCGCGCAGCCGAGGCGATATCGTCGAGCCCGTAATCGGAATCGACCGCGACGATGATCTTCGACGTAGCAGCGAGCTTGGCGACCCGGGCCGCCTTGCCGGGGCCGACGATCTCGTTGGCGATCAGGATCTCGTCGCAGAGGCGCTCGCGCGCCACGACCTCGGCCTCGCCGACGGTGGCGCAGGTCAGGCCGGTGCAGAAGCCGGCGGCGAGCTGCAGCTTCGCGATTGCGGGGGTCTTGTGCGCCTTGAAGTGCGGGCGCAGCTTGCTCGTGCGGCCGGCGAAATAGGCGGCCATGCGGTCGATGTTGCGCTGCATGGCGGGCAGGTCGACGATGAGGGCCGGCGTCGGGATTTCATGCAGCTTCATGGACACCTCTGCGACCCATCTTACGAGAGACTCGCATCGAGCGGCAGTTCGCCAGGCCGCATTGGCGCCGCTGGCTCGTAGATCGCCATGCGCTACCCTTCCAGCCATGAGCGAACAGTCTGGCAAGCGACCGCGCAGGCGGCGCGGCGGACGCGGTGGACAGGGCCGTCCGCGCAGTGATACGCCGCCGCCATCCATCGATGCCCACGACGGTGCGGCGCCGCCGCCCGGGCCGCCCGGGCGCCCCGACGCACGCGGGCCGCGCCAGGATAACCGCGGCCGCCAGCGCACCGAACGAACGCCCGGCGAGACGCCACCCGGACCACCAGGTCCCCCCGGATCCGGCGGCAGCCGTACTCATCGCAGCCCGAGCGTCACGGACCGCTCGCGGGGCGACCGCGACCGGCCCCCCCGCCCCGGCGGCGGAGATCGGCCGCAGCGTGGCGGCGACCGCAGCCGCGACGGCGGGTCGCGCGATCGCGGGCCGCGCGTGTTCGAAACGCCCGTGCCGCAGGACGAGCGCTCGATTGAGCTCGGCGCGGCGTTCAAGGAGACGCAGATTTTGATGCGCGATGCGCGGAAAGCGCTTGCCAAGCGCAAGGCCGAGTTCAGCGACGAGCCCGACTGGATGCTGGAGCAGCTCGCCGAGGCGGAGCGGCGCTTCGAGGCGGCGGCGAGCGCCTGGGCTGAGCACCTCGAGACGACCGGCCGCAAGGTCGTGCGGGGAGACCGGCGGTAGAGCCGGTTGTCGGTCGTCCGTCCTCGGTCGTTGTGGTAGCGACGGAACACCTGAAGCTGCGCCGGATCACAGCGGGGACGGCCGTGCCACTCCGCTTGCTGGCGCGGGACCTCACCTCCGGCCTTCGGCCACCTCCTCTCCGCCGGGCGGAGAGGAGAGCGTTTCGGAGTGCGTGCCGGAGCATAAAGCCGTGCCGGCATGACTCTCAGCCGGGGACGGCTGTGCCACTCTGCTTGCTGGCGCGGGACCTCACCTCCGGCCTTCGGCCACCTCCTCTCCGCCCGGCGGAGAGGAGAGCGTTTCGGAGTGCATGCCGGAGCATGAAGCAGTGCCGGCTTGACTCACAGCCGGGGACGGCTGTGCCACTCTGCTTGCTGGCGCGCCGGTCTGGCGGCGACAATCTGACGTGCGTGTTGCCCGGATGCCTGTGAAGGGCTAACGTAGACTTCCACGACAACTGACTCTGCGAGGAGATAGCTGATGGTGTTCAAGAGCCCGTGGCCGAGCCTGGAGCCGTACGCGCCGATGAGCGTGCCTCAGATGATGGAGGCCACGGTACGCCGGCTTCCGGACAAACCCGCGCTGATGACCGCCGAAGGTCAAGCCTACACGTACCGCCAGTGGCGGGACGCCGTGAACGGCATGGCGCGCGCGTTGCAGGACGAAGGCGTGCGCAAGGGCGACATGATCGCCATCTACGCACCGAACTCGTGCGAGTACGCCGTTGCGCTCCACGGCGCGCTGCTCGCCGGTGCGACCGTGACGACGCTGAACCCGCTGTACCGCGAGCGCGAGGTCGAGCACCAATTGCAAGACGCGGGCGCGAAGATCCTATTCACGCTGACGCCGCTGCTGCCGATCGTGAACGAGGCGAAGGCACATCTGCCGAAGCTGGAGCACGTATTCGAGTTGGAGCAGGCGTGGGAGATGGCGGGTGCCGCGAAGGGCGCGCCGGACGCGGTCGCCATCGATCCCGCGAAAGACATCGCCGTGCTGCCATATTCGAGCGGCACGACGGGCCTGCCAAAAGGCGTGATGCTGAGCCATCAGAACCTGACGGCGAACGTCCGCCAGACGATGGCGCTGGGCATGACCGACGAGTCGGCGATCGTGCTCGATTTCCTGCCCTTCTATCACATCTACGGCATGATGGTGCTGCTGAACTGCGGGCTGGCCGTGGGCGCGACGCAGATCATCCTGCCGCGCTTCGACCCGACGTCGGCGCTGAGCATCATCCAAGAGCGCAAGGTGACCGACCTGTACTGCGTGCCGCCGGTGATCCTCGCGCTGGTCAATCTGCCGACGCTGGGCGACTACGACCTCTCGTCGCTGCGATTCCTCATGTCGGGCGCGGCGCCGCTTCCCGCGGAAGTGGGGCGGCAGGCGGCGGCGAAGCTGAAATGCGTGGTCATGCAGGGCTACGGGATGACCGAGTCCAGCCCGATCACCAACGTCAATCCGCTCGCGTCGCCGCGCGAGGGCACCGTCGGGCCGCCCGTGCCGGACACGCTCGAGAAAGTCGTGAGTCTCGATACCGGCGAGGAAGTCGGCCCCGGCGAGGTCGGCGAACTGCTGGTGTTCGGCCCGCAGGTGATGCTGGGCTACTGGAACAATCCGGACGCCACGCGCGAAACGATGACCCCCGACGGATGGCTGCGCACGGGCGACATCGTGACAGCTGATCCCGACGGCTACATCCGCATCCACGATCGCAAGAAAGAGATGATCAAGTACAAGGGCTACCAGATCGCGCCCGCGGAGCTGGAGGCGCTGCTCATGGAGCATCCCGGCGTGCGCGACGCGGCGGTGATCCCGAAGGCCGACGACGAGGCCGGCGAAGTGCCGAAGGCGTTCATCGTGCCGCGCGAGCCGGGCCTGGATCTGAACGAGGTGCTGGCGTTCGTTGCCGAGAAGGTGGCGCCGTACAAGAAGATCCGCCACATCGAGGTCGTCGACGCGATCCCGAAAAATCCATCCGGGAAGATCCTGCGGCGGCAGCTGATCGAACAGGAACGAGCGCGTTCTGGAAGTTAGAAGTTAGATGTTGGATGTTGGAGGCGCATCGACGCCGAGAACCGGAATCACTGAACGACTGAGTGACTGAGCAACCGAACGACTGAGAGGATCAAGATGGCTGATGACGTACTGATCGAGAAGCGCGATGGAGTCGCGAAGATCACGCTGAACAGGCCGGAGAGTCTGAACGCGATGGGCGGGGCGCTGATGCCGATGCTGGCGCAGTACCTCGCCGACGCGAGCGCCGACCGCAGCGTGCGCTGCGTCGTGCTGACAGGCGCCGGCCGGGCGTTCTGCGCGGGCGGCGATGTCAAGGGCATGGCGGCGGGTCGCGACGCGATCCTCAACCCGAACGGCGGCGCGGCGAGCGAGGCATCGCCAGCGGCGATCATGGCGGCGGCGGTGCAGGGGCTGCGCGCCTCGCAGCGCGCGACGAGCCTGGTGCTGCACACGATGCCGAAGCCGACGATCGCGATGGTGAACGGACATGCGGTCGGCGCCGGGCTGAGCCTGGCGCTTGCGTGCGACATCCGCGTCGCGTCGGAGAACGCGAAGCTGGGCACGATCTTCCGCAACGTGGGCTTCAGCGGCGATTTCGGCGGCGCGTATTTCCTGCAGAAGCTCGTCGGCATGGGCAAGGCGCGCGAGCTGTACTTCACGGGCGAGATCCTGAGCGCAACCGACGCCATGGCGATCGGCATGGTGAACCGCGTCGTGCCGCACGAGAAGCTCGAAGAGGAGACGATGGCGCTGGCGGCGCAGCTCGCGAGCGGGCCGACGCTGGCCTACGCGCGGATGAAGGAGAACCTCAACCGCGCCGAGGACTGCGACCTACCGACGCTGCTCGACCAGGAAGCGCTGAATATGACGCTCTCGGGACAAACGAACGATCACCGCGAAGCCGCGAAGGCGTTCGTGGAGAAGCGAACGCCGACGTTCAAGGGCATGTGACCTCACCTCCGCGCTTCGCGCTGGTCCTCTCCGCCGGGCGGAGAGGAGGCCGGAGTTCGCGCTCGCCGACCGGGCCACGGTGGCTAATTGGGGCCGAGCAAGTCCCACTTGTTGCCGGAGATATCGGCAAAGACGGCTACCCTGCCGTACACCTCAGTGCGAGGCTCGGATAGAAACCGTACGCCGGCCGACACCATGCGTTCGTGGGCAGAATCGAAATCGGCGACCCGCAGGAAGAAGCCGACCCGGCCGGCCGTTTGGCTACCAACCACGGCGCATTGCTCCTCGCCGTCAGCCCGGGCGAGAAGGATGCCGGTCTGAGCACCCGGCGGCCGCACAACGACCCACCTCTTGGGACGCCCGTCGTTCGTGAGGGCTGGCGAGTCCTCGACGAGATCAAAGCCGAGTGCGTCCACGAAGAAGGCGATGGCGGGGTCGTACTCCTCTACGACGATCGCGATGAGTTCCAGAGATGACATCGTCCGCTACGCCTTCGGCGCGCCGCTCATCGAGGCCTGATAGCCGCTCACGAACGGGTTCGCGAGCCACATCGTGAGGCCCGCATCCGACGCGCGTTCGGGCAGCGCCTTCAGCATGTCGGCGGCGTGGATCGGGTCGTGCTGCGCCCAGCCGACGAGGAACGCCTTCAGCGGGAAGTCTGCCGCGCCGCGCTTCGGGTCGGTGAAGTGCATCGGGCGGCCGATCTGCTCTTCCGTCAGGCGGCCCATCGCCTCGATCAGCTGCGCACGATTCTCCGCCGCTTCTTCGAAGATCCGCGCGATCGACCACGCACGCCGCTCGGCCACCTGCGTGTCGTTCCAAGCATCGAGATCGAACGGCGCGCCGCTGCCGTCGCGCGCCATGTCGATATTGCCGCCGCGCTCGACGACGTCGATGAACTCGACGAACGTCGTATCAAGCGTGTCGAGGTGCGATGCGAAGTCCTTGACGATCCAGGCGCTGTCTGGCACGGGGCGCGAGAGCTGATCTTCGGACAGCGAGAAGCAGAACTCCTCGAACCTGCGTCGATTCTCGCGGATCACGGCAATGACGTGCTCGACGGTCTCGTTCATACGACCTCCTCCTACACTGCTTTTTCCGCCGACCGGACTGCCATCGCAACAACGCGCCCGCAAGGCGCCGCAGTACACGAAGCGGTAAACGAGTCGGGTAGTCCTTCGGTCTATCAGTCGGATCGTCACGTCGCCTGTTGCTTTCGCACCAAGAGCCAGGCAGCTCCAACGACGACAAGTATGACCGCCGCGACGACCATCAGCTCGACCGCACGGTCTCCGAGCCGTGCTACCGACCGCCCATTCCTGAGCGATGCAGTGTCCGGCACTTCAGCGACACCGCCGACGCTGGCAGGCGCGGCGAGCGGACGATCGAAGAGGAGCTGCCAGGCCGCATACGCGGGCTTGGGCGTGAAGTCGCTTGTGGTGATGCCCTGCGAAGCGAAATTCTGGAGCATTGCCTGCCGGTCGGGCGGAAGGTTCCATGACGGATCGGCGAGGTTGAGGTCCGCGTAGACGATCCCCAGCCAGAGTTTTGCATGAACACCGTCCAGGAGGGCTCCCACGCGGGCATAGTACAGTGCCTGATCCGTTGGGCTGCCGCTGCCCCAGGCGGAGGACACGCTGCTCCATCCACCTTCGACTTGAAGCAGCGGGAGCGAGGTCGCCTGTGCGAACCGTTGATAGTAGATGTCCGGGATGTCCGCTGGATGCGCGAACGCGAACGACGGGTAGGACGAGAGACCGAGCGCGTCGACATTGAAGTTGGCGATGAGTGGGAACCCGTCGTTCCGCCAGGCGACCTCCATCTGAAACGAGACAAAGACCTGCGAACCGGGATCGAGCGCGTGGATGTCGGGCGTCAGCGTGTTGACCATGCTCACGATCGTGTTGTAAAGCACGGGACTCCCTTGCGCGGCCAGCGTGTTGATCTCGGAGGCGAGGCCGAAGTATTCGGGATGGAAGCGCTGCGCCACCGCGCGCACCCACGCCTCGTGCGTGGCGAGGATCGATGGTTCGAGCAGCGAGTGGCCGGCGGCGACGAGGTCCGGCGGTTCTTTGGTGCGGTCGAGGCCGTCGAGCGGATCGACGAGCCAGACGATCTTCATGCCGAGCGAACGGAGATAGTCGACGACCGGTTGCTTGTTGTCGAGCTCAGCGCTGATGCTCCCGCCGGCGAGGAGTGCGGCCCATGGCACCTCCTCCTGAAGCAGCGCGTATTCGGAAACGTAGGAGATCGCCTGGATAGTCGCGATACGGGATGCGGTGGTCAGCACCGGCGGCGTCGGCGCCCAGCCCATCGCATAGGTGCGGGGGGCACTACCGCCCGCGGGCTGCGTTGCATGTGAAGCTGATGGGGAGCGTGTGATGCCCGCCGCCGCGACGGTAGCGAAGACGGCGACGGAGATGGTAGCGACGGCGCGCAGTAGGGGCACCCACATGACGAACTCCGCTCATGCGAATCGCGGGCATGCTTCACGCTCGTCCGCTACGAGTGCAGTGTAACCACAGCGCCGATGGGCCGCTTCGCAGCTGCGGTCACAATCCGCCATCGTGTCTGCGGATTGAGAGCGGCGAGCGCGGAGTCGAGCTCTTCGGCGCGGGAGCTCCACTCGGGCGCGCGGATTCCTGTCCGCCGGTGGCCATCGGGCCCAGCGATGCGGCCATGATTGCGCCACGCGGGATCGCACACAAGGCCGTGATCACGCCCCCGGCGTCTCCCAGCGCATGACGTTGAACAGCGGGACGCGGAACCAGTCTTCGGTTTGCGGATCGTCTCGCAGCGACAGATCCTCCGGCACGGGCGTCAGGAAGTCGCGGAGGATGAGGCCGGCGCCGAGGAACGCCGCCATATAGTTGGCGAGCGGGCGGTGCCAGTTGACGATGCGCATGCCGGACCACTCGTACACCTGCGGCCACTCGTCGGCGTAGCGGTCGATGCGGTGATAGAGGCGGTTGCCGTCGTCGTCACGCTGCCAGCCCTGCGACGCGGTGACGAAGTTGAGGTTGGCCACTGCGAAGCGGCCACCGGGGCGCAGCACGCGCGCCGCTTCTCGGATGGCGGCGGCGTAGTCGAAGATATCGACGAGCGTGATGTAGCTGACGGCCAGATCGAACGCTGCGCCCGCGAACGGAAGCGCTTCGGCGCCGGCGATGAGGTAGCTGTCGCCGCTGCTGCCGCGTGCGCGTGATGCGCCGATCATCTCGGCGATCGGATCGATGCCGGTGACGGCAGCACCGCGCTCGGCGAGCATGCGGCAGAAGCGGCCTTCGCCGCAGCCGAGGTCGAGCATGCGCTGGCCGCGCACGTCGCCGCAGAGATCCAGCATGACGGGGTCGAGCAGCAGCGTGCGGTTGCGGTCGCCGGCGTCCTGGAAGGCGATGTAGGCGGCGGCTGAGTCCTGCCAGCCACGGAGCGCTTCGGCGTGATCGTTCATAGTCGTGTTGAGTCCACAGATTACGCAGATTACACAGATTGGGAATTTGGAGAGCGAGCTCCAAACGCAAGGCGAAGGCGCGACGGGCGGGCGGCGTACCGGCGGACAAACGAAGGCGCCCGCATGCGGGCGCCTGGGTTCGATGTTCTGCGCCAAGGCTACTCTTTTGCGGCGGCCTTCGGCTTCGTCGCGCGCGGCTTGGCCGGGGCTTTCGCTGGTGCCTTTGCCGGAGCCTTGGCCTTCGCCTTGGGCGGCGCCTTGGATGCGGCCTTCTTCACCTTCTTGGGCGCGGCCTCGGCGACGGTGCCGCCGCCGGCGATGTGGTTGGCGTGCTTCATCAGTCGCGACTTGTGGCGCGAGGCGGCGTTCTTGTGGATGACGCGCCGCTTGGCGGCGCGGTCGAGGATGCCCTCAGCCGCGCGGATCGCTGCCTGCGCCTCATCGGCGACACCGGACGCGATGGCGACCCTGGCCGTCTTGACGGCGGTGCGGGCCTCGCTGCGGACGGACTTGTTGCGTTCGCCAGCCGCGTCGGCCTGGCGCCAGCGCTTCAGCGCGGATTTCGAGTGTGCCAACGGTGCTACCTCCAACGTCCGCCGGTCGCGGAGGGCGACTCGCTGCGGAAGCAAACTAACGGGTCATGGTACCGACGCGGGCGTCGAGAGTCCAGTGTGCGGGACATAACGGCGCGCCCAGCGAATTGTAGCGCACGAGCGGTCGTAGTATGCTGCGGCAATCTCTCCGGGCAAGGCCGCGCGAGGGCGCCCCCACACACGGAATCGCTATGATGCGAACGTTGAAAGCCCGTTTCGGTGCGGACGAGGGCGGGTCTGCCGCTGGACGTGCGGCGTCCGAGCCGCCGAGCCTCGCGATGGCGGCGTCCGTCGTCGCGCTGGGGTTTCTGGGAAGCCGCCTGCTCGGGCTGCTGCGCACGGTGGTGCTGGCGCACCAGTTCGGCACGAGCCCCGACCTCGATGCGTACTTCGTCGCGTTTCGTATCCCCGACTTGATCTTCCAGCTGCTCGCCGGCGCCACACTTGGCAGCGCCTTCATCCCGACGTTTGCCCGCATCGTCGCGGATCGGGGGGAGCAGGAGGGGTGGCGCCTCGCTTCGGGCGTGCTGAACCTGCTGTTTGCCGCGACGCTGTTCTTCGCTGTTGTCGGATTGCTGTTGGCGCCGCTGCTGGTGCCGCTGACGGCGCCGGGCCTCGGTGACGACACGAACCAACACGCGCAGCTCACGTCGCTGGCCGTCGACCTGACGCGCATCATGATGCTTTCGCCGGTGCTGTTCGCGGTGAGCGGGATGTTCATGGGCATCCTCAACGCGCGCCATCATTTTCTTGCGCCCGCCTTTGCGCCGATGTTCTACAACGCGGCGATCATCGTCGGTGCGCTGGTGTCGAGGGATGTGCGAGTGTTGGCCGTGTGCGTCGTACTGGGCGCCGTGCTGCACCTTGCCGTGCAGCTGCCGGCGTTGCGGCTGGTGGGGATGCGCTGGCAGCCCGTCTGGGACTGGCGCGACAAGGCAGTGCGCGAAGTCGGGCGCCTGATGGGCCCGCGCGTGATCGGGCTGGCGGCGTTTCAGCTGAACTTCGTTGTGGCGACGTTCTTCGCATCGACGGTGGGGACGGGCGCGATCTCGGCGGTGAACTACGCCTGGCTGGTGGTGATGACGCCGCTCGGGCTGTTCGGCATGGCGATTTCGACGGCGATCTTCCCGCGCATGGCGGAGCAGGCGGCGCGCGACGAGGGACAGTTGCAGGACACGGTCTCGAAGGCGTTGCGCCTCATCTTGTACCTCACCATCCCGGCGAGCGTCGGACTGGTGATCCTTGCGAAGCCGATCACGGCGTTCCTGCTGCGCAGCGGCTCGTTCGATGCGACCTCGACGGATCTGGTCGTTGGGGCGCTGGTGTTCTATTCGATCGCGCTGTTCGCGCACGCGGGCATCGAGATCTTGAGCCGGGGCTACTACGCGCTGAGCGACACGCGCACACCGGTGGCGTTCGCGGTGATCTCGATGATCGTGAATCTCGTGCTGTCGCTGATCCTCGTCTGGCCGTTCGGCATCAAGGGGCTGGCGGCGGCGCTCTCCGTCGCGACGATCGTCGAGTTCACGCTGCTGATCCGGAACCTGGAACAGCGGCTGGGCGGGCTCGACGCGCGGCACCTCGTGTTTTCGCTGACGCGGACGATCGCATCGAGCGTGCTGATGGCGGAGGTGATCCTGCTCTGGCTGGCGTTGCTGCGCCTTGCCGGGCTGCTGGATCTGGCGCGCAAGCCGCTGGCGGCGTTCGCCGTGATGGGTGCGGTGGCGCTCGGTGCGGCGGCGTTCTTCTATACCAGCCGCCTGTTGCGGAGCGAGGAAGCGGAGGTGCTGGTGCAGCGCTTGCCGCTTCCGGAGCGTCTCAGGCCGTATCTGGGACGCGAGGGGTAGCGCCGTTGGACGGCGACGAAGGATCAGTATAGAGAGTCGTGGCCGCCGAGGACGCGCCTATCGGTGCTGCGCCTTCGGGGCGCCCACGGCCCGGCGTTGACGCTGCGGCCGTTCGCACGCCCAGCCGCGGCGCGATCGACCGGATGTCGGTCACCTCTCCGATCCCGTTCTTCACTTCGAAGCGATCGAGCACGGCGAAGCGCTGTTCGATCGCTTTCCAGATGACCATCGTATTCCGATGACGGTACATGGCGACGATCAGCACGCCGTCCGGGTTGAGCTTCGCCGCGAAGCGATCGAGCGTGCTCGTCGGGTGGTCGGCGTAGTACAGCGTGTCGTTGAACACGACGACATCGAACGTCTCGTCCAATTGACACGAGCCAAAATCCCCCACGGCGAACGAGACGGTCGCGCTCGCACGGCTCTGGGCCCTCCGCACGGCTTCAGCGGAAAGATCGATTCCCACGTATCGCCCGACGGCGCCCGAATGGAGTTCGTCCACCAAGCGGCCGTAGCCGCATCCGACATCGAGGATGCTCGACCCGGGCCCGCGCCCTCGAATGTACGACGCGATCACGGCATAGCGTGGCATCTCATTGGCGGTCTCGAAGTTATCCCAATGACCGGTACGGTACTGCCGGTCCCAGGTGTCGACCGGCGCGGATCGTCCCCGTCCGCGCGGGCCGAGGAATGCGTGGTAGTAGGCCAGCCCGATCGCCTGGAATACTTGTCTAAATGCCGGATGCACGTTGTCCTCCAGTCACGTCATCGCGCTCTGTCGCAGAGCCGTGGATGCCAAGAATATCTCGCGGCCGGATGCGCATCAGCGCCATCGCGGCGAGCCCGAGGCCGACGTTGAACACGGTGACGAAGATGTGCGACCCCACCGCGTACGCGAGCGCGCTATCCGCCGGCACGCCATACAGCGCCAGCACGCCGACGAGGCTCGCTTCCCAGACGCCAATGTTGCCGAAGGTAACAGGGACTGTCGTGATCACTGCCAGCGTGAGCGTAATCGAGAGATAGGCTGAGAAGGGCACGTCCAGGTTGAACGCGCTGCCGTAGGACCAGTTGATGATGAAATCGATCGTCCAGCCGGCGAGACCCACGACCAGGAGCACCAACAGCAACCCCGGCCGCCGCAACACCTCGAACCCATCGTGAATCCGGGGCCATTGCTGCTGCAGCGCGCCCTGAAGGCGATGCGGAAGACGCCACAAGATCGTGAGTTGCGGCGCCGTGCGCGGCAACATCTTACTCGCCGCGACCGCGCCCGTGAACGCGAGCGCCGATGCGAATACCAGCGCCCACAGCACCCAGCCGCCGTTCATTGCTCCGCGTTCTCCAGCAACGAAGACGCTGAGCAGCGCCACCAGTACGAACATCATGGCGTTGACCAGCGCCTCGCTTCCGCGCTCGGCAATGAGCCCCGCACGCGGTAGCGCGTATCGATTCGCGACGACCTGCAGACGCACGACATCGCCCAAGTTCGCGGGCGCTATGGCGTTCACAAAGGTGCCGATGAGCAGCGCGCCCAGGAGGCCGTGCAACGGCGCGTGGCCAACTTTTGTCAGCAGGATCCGCCATTCCCATGCGTTGATCGCGCGGGCGGCGAGGTACACCACGAACGCCAACGCCAACCATTCGTAGCGGACGTCGCGAAACATCCGCACCGCCTCGCCGAGGTTGATGCGCCACATCGCGAACGCGGCAAGCGCGACGACGGCGAAGACGTACAGCGTCCGCGTGCAGACGATGCGGTCGATCGCGCCCGTGCTCTTAGTCGTGATGTCCAGGCGCTTCCTCCTCACCCGCAGGCCGGCGCGTGACGTCCGGCTGTCACCGTGCGCGCCTTCGGCCGAATGTGGCGGCGGCCGGGTGCGCGACCGTGCGGCGGCATGCCCCGTCAACAACGCGTCTTGAAGTGATTGGCATGAGGCGAATGTACTACGTGGCGGTAGTACTCACAACCGCAGGGGCTCTCACGAGTTCGTTTGTCACGATTGTTGCTGCGCTGGGCGGACCGGACACGTCGACTCAGGGACACACAGGAGCCGCCCTTCCGAGCTGCGCGGGTTCCGGCTGGGCCTACATGTCCCGGTGACGGTCGCCGCAGACTGGACACTTGCCTCTCGACAGCAGCTGGTAGGGGATTCCCCCGGCTTGTGGGGCCTTCCGGCGGGTCGATATACTGGTGGCAGATGGTCACGGGCTAGGCATGAATCGGGTGCGGCCTTGAGGGCCGCACATTGTTGTCCCCGAAGGGAAGAGGTCGTCCATTGAGCTTTGTAGACAAGACGCTGGTTTGCCGCGATTGCAAGCAGAACTTCACGTTCACGGCGGGTGAGCAGGAGTTCTACGCAAACAAGGGGTTGCAGAACGAGCCGGTTCGCTGCTCGTCCTGTCGATCGAATCGCAAGACGACGCGCACCAACGAGCCGGAAGAGGGGTACGTACGGTACGGCGTCTTTGCCAGCTTCGGCGGCCGGACGCCGCGGCAGATGCACCCGGCCACGTGCGCCGAGTGCGGCATGATGACGGAAGTGCCGTTCCAGCCGCGGGGCGACCGCCCCGTGTACTGTAGCGCCTGCTACTCGAAGGTGCGGCCGCCCGAATCCGAAGGGACGTCGGAGCGCGTCGGGTAGTTCTCTCAGTTGTGAGCGCGAAGAAGGCCTCGGACACCGAGGCCTTCTTTCTATGTCCGCTCAGCCGCCGTCATGCGATGGCGGAGAGGCTATCGGCCGCGTCGTATGCCTGGGGGAAGAGAATGTCGCGTTTCTCGCTGAGATCGGCATCGGCCTGGCGCAAGCAGCCGTCGCAGTAGCGCGCGGCGGAGTACGACACGTTGCAGCGGTCACAGAGACTGATGGTAGATGTGGCGCCGCGCCAGGATACGAGATGAATGCCGGATTCGTGCTCGCCGCTCATCGGCTACTCCTGGGGCGGCCCGATTCCTGATGGGGCGCCCACGGAACTATAACGCGGGAGCGGATAGCGGCATATCGCTACATTGCCATAGCAATTGCAGCCGAGGACCCGCTCTCCGGGAGTGCCCGTCCCGAACCCGAGTCAGGAGGCCTGCGCCACCACCTGTACCTGTAGGGACCGAAACGAAGTTGGCGATGTTCAGGATCGGGATGTTGAAGTCCGCGAAGTTGAACGTCAGCGTCGCGAGGGCCGTGATGATGTTGGCGTCGCGCTTCGCCTTCACATCCCAGGTGACGTCGTTCTTCACGCCGTGCAAGTCCAGCGTGCCGCTGAGTTGCAGCGTCTGTTCCTGGCCGGCGGGCAGGCTCCTGTCGAATCCCGTGACCTTCGTGGCCGTGAAGGTCGCGGTGGGGTACTTGCTCGTCTCGAGGCCAAGATTCTGCACGCGGACATCGCGCAGGCTCCTATCGCTGGCGATCGTCTTGAGATTGACCGTAAACGCCGTCGAGGTCGCCACGTCGAGGTCGAATCCATCGACGGTCAGGGCAAACTGCCCCGTGATGTCCTTCGTCGAGCCTTTCGCCTTGGAAGGCAGCGGCAGGCTGGCGAGCTTCTCATCGGCGAAGTACGCGGCTTCGGAGCGATCGGGGAGGATCTTGAAGGTGAGTCCTCCGCTGCCGCTCGAGCTGGTGGCGACGGCCGTCTTGAGGTCGGCCGGGATGGCCGGCGCGTTCGTTGCGAGCCTGGCGTCCTCGCGGATGAAGAACCACCAGCCGACGCCAGCGATGGCGACGACCACGCCGAGAGCGGCGGCGCCGCCGATGAGTATCCGTGAGAGCTTCATGCGATTGCACTCCTGGGCCGTGAACACGGGTACGCCCACGCGTTCTTACGCGTGAATATTGTAACTGGAGGCTTCGTTTTTAGCGTAGCCGCATCGTTACAGGCGTGTGAACGCCGGTCGAGCGCGGCGGTGATCGCGTCCGGGTCAGTTCACGCAGACGATCGAGCACGCGCCGCCGTGTGCGCGTTCGGCGCCGTGGATCGCGTCTTCGACCGTGGCGGCGTGGTCGAAGCCGACGTGGCGCGGCACAGCGGGATCGATGGCGCCCGCCACGATCACGCGCGAGGCGTGCTTGAGGCGACGCAGGGGGTGCGTCGCGAGCACAGCGTGGACGGGGTGGAACGCGACGCCGTTCCGGTAGCGGTCGATATAGCCGGCGTTCGTCGCGAACTCGTCGCCGAAGCGGCGCATGATCTCGTACGGGTCTCGCGTTACCGGTAGCACGCGGTCCCATGCCTCTCGATACGAGGGGTGGTGCTCCATGTCCCACGTCTCGGGGCAGGGCGTCGCGAGCACGACGGTGCAGCCCGGCTTGCCCAGCGCTTCGATGTAGCCGCCGAGATAGCCGAGGCCCGAGGAGATCAGCGTGAGGATCGGGTTCATCGTGCCGAACACCGCGTACGGGCTCCACGCCGGCAGGCCGTACACGACGACGTCGGCGGGCTCGGCCTGCGAGCGGCGGGGCGGGTTGCGCGACGCCATCACCTCGAGCGCCGCCGCGCGCGTCTCGCTGACGCCGCCCGCCCAGACGTGTGCGATCTTCGTCGGGCTCGCCTGCACGCATTCGATCTTGTAGATGCGCTTGCCCATCGAGGCTTCGAGGTGGGCGCCCATCTCGTTGAGCACGTCGTGCATGCGGTTGTTCAAGACCGACATCGACATGCCGTCGGGGTGGTGCGTGTGGCGGATCGACCGCCACGTCGAGAGGCCGACGGCGACCGACTTCCAACCGCCGCTGAACCCGAGGTGCAATCCGGCGTTGATGTACACGCAGAGATCGGCATCGACGGCGTGGCGGCTCAGCTCGACGTCGTAGCCGTGCTCCGTGGCGCCGAAGTGGACGAGATTGGCGGCATCCTCGGCGTCGTGGCAGAAGAGCCGCTCGCCGAAGCGATCGACCAGTGCCTGCCCGATGATCGTCGCCAGCTCGTCGCGGGTGAACTTGCGGTGCAGGGCGTTCGCGCAGATCAGCTGCACATCGCTTTCGCGCACGCCGGCGTCCGCGAGTCGCGCGAGCACGCCCTCGATCGCCACGCGGCGGATCGGCCCGAACGACGTCACGGTCGGATCATCGAAGGCGATGACGACGCGTGACCCCGCTCGGACGAGGTCGCGGATCGGCGGCAGTCCGAGCGGATGCTCGAGCGCGTCGCGCACGGCTGCGTCGAGATCGCTGACCGCCTGCAGGCCGCCGCCGGAGCCGGCGCCTCCGCCGCGGGAGACGACACGCGTGCGCGCGGGCAGCTCGATGTCAACAGTCGATTCGCCGAAGGGCAGGGTGGCCTGCGTCATGCTGACGATTGTACATCGGGTCGAGGACGAAGCCCTATGTTGGGTGCTTCGCTACACTTGATCGAACGGAGGTGCATCATGCCCGAAGGCGGCCTGCTCGCTATTTTCGCGCATCCTGACGACGAGACGTTCGGCCTTGGCGGCACGATGGCTCGTGCCGCGTCGCGCGGCGTGCCCGTGACGATGATCTGCGCGACGCGCGGCGAGGTAGGCGAGATCTCGCCGGGCACGGGCGCCACGCCGGACACGCTCGGCCGCTTTCGCGAGGAGGAGCTGCGCGTCGCGATGGGCATGCTCGGCGTGACGGACGTGCGCATGCTGGGGTTCCGCGACTCCGGCATGCAGGGTACGCCCGAGAACGACGACGAGCGGGCGTTGATCAAGGCGCACCCTGACGCCGTGATCCACGCGCTGGTGCGGGCGATCCGAGAGTTACGGCCGGCCGTCGTTGCGACGTGGGACGAGAGCGGCGGCTACGGTCATCCGGATCACGTCGCGGTGCACCATCACGCGACCGCGGCGTTTCATGCGGCGGGCGATCCGAGCAGGTATCCGACGGCGGGCGAGCCGTGGCAGCCCGAGCGCCTCTTCTATACGGCGATCCCGATCCAGGAGTTCGTACGCTTCATGCAGGAGATGCGCGAAGCCGAGATCGACGTGCCCAGCGTCGTGGAAGACGACGGCGCGATGGCGGAACTGCCGCGCGTCGAACCTAACTGCATCGTCGACGTGAGCGACCTCGTCGCGTTGAAGGAGCGGGCCATGCTCGCCCACGCGACCCAGATAACGGAAATGGATCCATTCATGCGGATGCCGGAGGAGAAGCGCAGGAGGTTCTTCGGACGGGAGTACTTCTACCAGGCGTATCCGCCGCTGCCCGCGGGCACGATGCTCGACGATCTGTTCGCGTAGCGGCGACGCGAGCACACCTCTGCGAGGGGAGAGACGAGAGGGCCGGTTACGACCACCCCTCTCGCCGATTGCAACGCGATCTCCACGCCCGCACCTACACCGGTCCACGCTATACCGGCGACGGCCCGGCGAGCTGGGTGCTGAAAAACGATTCCTGTTCTCGTGGCGCGGGCTTTCAGCCCGCGTTCGTAGATTCAGCACGCCGCTCCGTATCTACGTTCAGACGCCGTCCGACGACTTTTTCAGCACCCTGCGAGCAGGCGCATCCGGCGCCGGCGCCGCTCGATGGCGCGACGGGCCGCCGGCACACCGATGTGTGCGCGCCGCTCGTAGGTGGCGATGCGCTGGTACGTCCGGGCGTGGGCGTGGACGGCGGGCGCCCCAGGCGTCGGCTCCGTCGCTCCCGACGTCAGCGCCATGACGCGCTCGACCGCCTTCTGCTTATCGAGGATCAGCATTGATCGAGTTGAGCTCCTGCCGGACAATCTGGCTCACACGCTGGCGGGTGACGCCAAAGTGCTCCGCCAGTCGCGATTGCAGGCCCCAGCGGCCGCCGTTGCCGGCGACACCGCGCTTGATCAATACCCGTGCCGCGATGCGCAGCTTCTCCGTTCTGGTCAGCTCCTCCTCTTCGAATGTCTGCAGCTCCATGGTCATCCTTGCCCTCCCGTCGGAACGCCCGTTGCCGGGCCAGTGCCGTCGTACTTGACGTGCGAGATCGACTTTACATAGGTGGCTCTCACCAGCCGCGTTCGCGCCTCTGACCGCGTTTTTCGACTTCGCAGGGAGTCCTAACCACAGCCGCTAGAGACCTCGCCCAGCCGTTGGCTTGGTGATCGGCAGCGATGGCTCGTCGGTTGCACGAATGTGGGTGTCGATCGCTGACGGTAGATCGCACACCACACTTCACTCAGGCCTCTGTCCATCCTCACCACGACGTGGATAGCGAACGATCGGGCGCCCAGCGCGACCACGCCGTCGGTGCGCGATCGGGAGTTTGGCATCGTGCTACGATCACCGCATGATCCGCCGCGCGATCCCCGCCGTACTGGCGTGCGCGCTCGTCGCGCTCGCCACAGCCTGCTCGGGCGGGCGCGCGCCGGCTACCGCGACGCCGTCACCATCGGACACGGCGACGCTCGCGCCAGCCACGGCCACGATGTTCCCGACGTTCACGCCGACGCCGGCGCTGGGCGCAGGCATGCAGATCGTCGTCGGAGGCGACCTGCGCGTGCGGAGCGGCCCCTCGACAGCGGCGCCGCCCGTCAAGACGCTGAAGGATCTGACGCGCGTCCAGATCGACGCCGCGGTTGATGGCGAGAACGTGCTGGTCGGCTCGCAGACGTGGCTCTCGGTGGTGCCTGTGTGGACGCGCACCTGGTTCCGGCTGACGGACGGTACATTCGTGTACTCGGCGTTCGTGTTCATCCAGCAACCGGGCGAGGAGTCGCCGCTCGTCGATGCGAAGGGGCAGGAGAAGTGGATCGACGTCAACGTCACGACACAGACGGCGACGGCGATGGTCGGCGCCCGTCCGGTCTACACCGCGCCCGTCTCGACCGGCGCGCCCGACTTCCCGAGCCCGCTGGGGTCGCACCGTATCGAGAAGGACGGGCGCCTGGCCGTCGAGCGGATGACGGCGTCGCAGGCCGGCTACTCGCCGGGGCAGGCGAGCTACGACGTCGAGCGCGTGCTGTTCACGCAGTACTACGACCGCATCGGCGACGCGCTGCACCTGAACTACTGGCGCCCGAAGGAGGTCTTCGGCAAGACGCCAACAAGCCACGGCTGTGTCGGGATGCAGCTGCACGATGCGCAGTGGTTCTGGCTCTTCGGCGCGCCCGATATGCGCGTAGAGATCCACGTGTAGTGGATAGTGGATAGTGGATAGTGGGTAGTTCGTAGTGGCCACAACGCGCCATCCGGCCCTTCCGCGTAAGGACGGGAGGCTCGATCCTTGTGCGAGGCTCAGGTGTTGGGTTCCACACCTCTGACCTCTGACTTCCGACCTCCGACACCTGCAACACGGGAGCGCCTTATGTACACCGACTTGAACAAGGAACTGACGGACGAACAGAAGATGCTCAAGCAGCGGATGCACGAGTTCGCGGCACAGGTGCTGCGGCCGGCGGCGTGGGAGCTCGACAAGATGTCGCCGGACGACGTGATCGCGCCCGGATCGCGTTTGCGGGACGTCTTTCGCATCGCGTACGAGCAGGAGTTCCACCTGCGCGGCTTCCCGGAGGCGCTGGGCGGCGCGCATCTCGATCCCTTGGAGTCGCATATCGTCAACGAGGAGATGGGCTGGGGGTCGGCAGACTTCTCGATCGCGCTGAGCGTGACATCGTTCCCGTTCTCCTTCGCATCGAGCAGGCAGGATCCCGACATGATGCGAGACGTGGTGATGCCGTTCGTCAACGATCGCAAGGGCGAGTACATTGGCTGCTGGGCGATCACCGAGCCGGGGCACGGCTCCGACACGCTGATGCCCGGCACGAAGATGTGGACAGATCCGAACATCCACTACGGCCTCACCGCCACCGCGGACGGCGACGACTACGTGCTGAACGGCCAGAAGTCGGCGTGGGTATCGAACGGCACGATCGCGACGCACGCGCTGGCGTTTCTCGGCGTCGAACGCAAGATGGGGATGGCGGGCGGCGGCATCGCGCTCGTGCCGCTGGACCTGGCGGGCGTGTCGAAGGGGCCGCCGCTGAACAAGATCGGTCAGCGTGCGCTCAACCAGGGCGAGATCTTCTTCGACGATGTCCGCTTGCCGAAGAAGTACATGCTCGTGCCGCCGGAGCACTACACGATGGCGATCGACGCAGTGCTGGCGGGCGCCAACGCCTACATGGGCTCGACGTTCACCGGGCTCGCGCGCGCGGCCTTCGAAGAGGCGCTGGAGTACAGCAAGAATCGCGTGCAGGGCGGCGTGCCGATCAGCGAGCACCAGCTTGTGCAGAAGAAACTGTTCGACATGCACACGAAGGTCGAGACGGCGCGCCAGCTCTCGCGAGCGGTGGTGCTGTATAACGATCACCTGTTCCCACCCGGCACTCAGTACTCGATCACGTCGAAGGTGTACTGCACGCAGGCGGCGTTTGAGGTGGCGAGCGATGCGCTGCAGCTTCACGGCGGCTATGGCCTGACGAAGGAGATGCTGATCGAGAAGCTCTTCCGTGACGCGCGCGCGTCCATGATCGAAGACGGCTCGAACGACATCCTCTCGCTGACGGCGGCGAAGAAGCTGCTGGACCAGTACGTGGTGTAGCTTCGAGCGTGGGGTTCGGCGCCGACTATGCGGGGCGTCGCCGCGCGCGCCAGAAGGCGACGATGCCGACGCCGATCGCGACGGCGAGAGCGATGCCGATCTCCTCGGCAGCACGAGCCGATCGGCGTGCCGTGTGAGCAGGAAGCGCGTCGACCGGCAGCTGTTCGGCGACACCTCCAACAGTCGGGGGAGGTGTGTTGGTGGCGGTCGGCGTCACGCTCGGCACGGCCCCCTGCACAACGATAGAGCCGGCACTGAGATTGGCCGCGATCGGCGTCCCGGACGGGTCTTTGAGCGTGGTCACTACGGGGGTGCCGTTCACAGTAGCTGTGAGTCCGAGCGGCGAGGTTCCAGGGCCAACCGGCGAGAATGAGGCGTGCATGAGGGGCACGGGCGCAGCGCCTACCGCCACGCCGGCCGATGGCGTGCCGAAGAGCGGCACGGTAGCGCACGCCGCGCGCGCGCTATTGGCCGTGATCGTCGGCGTGCTGCAGATAACCGCATTGGCGCTGCCGGCGAACAAACCGGCGTCCGTCAGACTGTTCAGGCTCACGACCGAACCATCGAACGATAACGCGACTGTGTAGCCGCCGAGACCGGGTGGCGAAACCACGTTGGCCACGGTGATATCAACTGTCGGCGCCGGCGGGGGCGCGCCCATGACGAGCGTCGATGACGTCGGCGCGAAGCCGACGGCTGCAGGGCCGGCTGCGAGTGCGAGCCGCCCTATGGCGAGCGAGGCGCCCGCGAACGCGACCAGCGCGGCGAAGCACAGATAGTAACGTTTCATTGTCACCCAGAACGGACGCGCCCCGCAGGTATTGCGGGGCGCATCACCATTGACAATTGTTCGACGACTGCGGCTACGGGCACGGGCCTATGTGAACGGTCTTGCCGTCCAGCGTGCAGCTCGACACTGTCAGCGGCGGTCGTGTCGTCAGGCTGAACTTGAACACGGCCACAAAGGTGTGAGGGGCCCCAGCGAAGTCGAATGTACAGGTAATCGTATTCTGGACGTCCGGCGCCGGCGGCGTAGCGAACGTGCAACTGAGCTTCGAGATGTCGTCGGTGTCGGCGCGCGCTGTCGAACTTGGTTGCAGCGCGAACAGCGCGAGCATCGCGACGGCAACTACCACGGCCGCAGTTAGAAACCGCATTCGCCCTAAGACACTAAGCATGCGAGTACTCCTCGTGGACTAGCGCAACTGGCGCGAAGCGGGGGCTTTGCTATAGCCGATTCTATGCCTGTCGCGGTGAGCTGTCAACCCGGTGGTGAGCGCTTCGCAACCTACTGCCGGGAAGGATTACCGGCGGATCTTCACGCCTACACGGGGATCCTCATACGGCGTGCGAACTCACGTTCCACCATTCGCTTCATCGGAGTGCGCGCGCTCATCCATGCCGACGCCTAGCCAGCGCTAGTCCGCCGGCGCTCACGAGAGCCAATACGCCGGCGAGTCCGGCGACCGCCGCCAGCCGGCGCGATCCCGACCCGCCGCCGCCTGGATCGCCGGTATTGGGGACACGAAGGCCACTCGGAGTCCTGGCGGGAGTGGTGGAGCTTGACGCGGGCGCTGGCGTTGGCGTCGGTGTCGAAACCGCCGCGCCTGTTGCGGATGTCGTGGGAGCGGTCGGGGACGGCACAGTGGTGCTCGCCGGCGTTGGGACATCGCGTGTTGCGGATGGCGCGCCACCCCCCGGTGCGGTCACCTGGATGCTGCCGTTCGAGAGCGATGCTTCGATCGGCGTACGGCTCACCCCGTCGAGCGTCGTACCGCTGAGATCCAGTGCACTGGTACCAGGCGCTAGCGCCGTGAATGACGCGTGCATGAGCGCCTTCGGAGCGACGGTCGACACGCCCCTCGAACCAGGTTGCGGGATCGTCGCACAAGCTGAACGGGAGTGGCCGCCCACGTTATCGATAGGGGCAGTCTCGCAGATCACGGTGGTTGTTCCGGTCTTGATGAATCCGGAGTCTACGACTGAATCGAGCCGCACGACGGCTGGATTGAAGGTAATGTCGATCGTGTAGCCGCCAAGGGACGCGGCCGCATCGACGCCCGCAACGGTCACGTCTACCTGCGCAACGTCGCCGGGCGCCATGTTGACGCTTGATGGCGAGAATGCCACCTGCGGGGTAGCCGCGGCCGCGCTCCGCGGTGTCAGCGCAAGAAACAGCGCGATGGCGGCGATGAGTACGACTCGAGGTCCCACGGCGGCGAGTATAGCGAACCGAGAGTCGGAGCGCCTCGCAACCGCTTCTCCGTAGCCCCGCGCAGCTCGTTACGCCTACGACGCTGGCGCGCTACCCTTCCCGACATGGAGAAGAGGGACTACTTCCACACGCCGATCACGCGCTTCGCGCCCGATCCGGACGCCACCCTGCGCTCGTTCGTCGAAGCGCTGGGGCGCACGGGCGGCCAGCCGCGGCGCCTCAGCACGGCGATCGATCTTTGGAACAAGCTGCTCGAGCGGAACCGCGTCGTGTTCTGCTCGATCGCGGGCGCGCCCGTGCCGCTGGGCTTCGGCCCGGCGATCGCGTCGCTGGTCGAGCAGCGGCGCCTCGACGTGCTGGACATCACGGGAGCCCAGCTCACGCACGACATGCTCGAGACGATCGGCAGCCTCCACTACCAGGGCAGCGTGAACAGCGATGACGCGGCGCTCGCGAGGGCCGACGTCAACCGCTTCTGGGACACCTTCGGCGACGAGGCGGACTATCGGCGCGTCGAGCCGATGATCTTCGAATTCGCGCGCACGCTGCCCGACCGCCCGATGACGACGCGCGAATATACGTACCGCCTCGGCGGCTACTTCAAAGGCATCGGTTCGCAGAGCGGCATCATCACGGCGTGCTACGACCGCGCGACACCCGTCTACTGCCCCGCCATCGGCGACTCCGTGCTGGGCATGGACCTCGGCTTCTTCCGGGCGGAAGAGGGCAAGCGGATCGTGTTCGATGTCGTGCAGGATGTGATGGAGATGACGGCGATCGTCCTGCTGGCCGAAGAAGTTGGTCTGCGGACGTCGACGGTGATCTTCGGCGGCGGCGCGCCGCGCAACCATATCCAGCAGTCACAGATCGGCGTCTACATGTTCAAGCAGCCCGGCAAGGGGCACGCCGAGGCGGTGCGGTTCAGCATCGAGCCGTCCGAGACCGGCGCACTGTCGGGCTCGACGATCTCCGAGGGCATCAGCTGGAAGAAGTTCGACCCGAACGTCGAGGCGGTGGAGGTGTTCCTCGATTCGAACCTCTCGATCGCCATCGCGTCGTCGCTGCTCGACGCGCGCGAAGCCGGTACCGGCTTCGAGTTCCGTCACGAAGACGATGGCACGCTGACGGCGACCTACGCCGGCAAGAGCTACAACCTGTCCGAGAAGTACGGCTTCTAACGGTCGTCGGTCGTCGGTCGTCGGGAGGCAGATGTCGCCGATCGACCGGCTGCGCCGTGAGCCGATCGTCGCGTGCGATCGCTAGAATGGCTGATGCGCGAACAACAATCCGCGGGCGCTGCGCGGCGGCTGGTGCGCCCGTTGCAGGAGTTCCTCGCGACGGAGACGGCGGGCGGTGTGCTGTTGCTCGCTGCCGCTGCCGCAGCGATCGCTTGGGCGAACGCTCCGTTCGGCGATACCTACTTCGACTTCTGGGCCGCGCGGATCAGCATCAATCTTGGCGCCATTGCCATCGACGAGGCGCTCGTGTCGTGGGTGAACGACGCGTTGATGGCGGTCTTCTTCTTCGTCGTCGGGCTGGAGATCAAGCGCGAGCTGACGCGGGGCGAGCTGGCGGAGCGTCGCAAGGCGGCGCTGCCGACGATCGCCGCGATCGGCGGCATGCTGGCGCCGGCGTTGATCTTCCTCTCCATCAACCTCGGCGGTGACGGCGAGCGCGGCTGGGGCATCCCGATGGCGACCGACATTGCGTTCGCGGTGGGCGTGCTCACGCTCGCCGGGGCGCGCGTGCCGCTCTCGCTCAAGGTGTTCCTGCTGGCGCTGGCGATCGTCGACGACCTTGGGGCGATCGCCGTCATCGCGCTGTTTTACACCGATGATCTCGCATTGCCATGGCTCGCCGCGGCCATCGCGCTGTTCGCGATGACGTACGTGCTGGCGCGGCTGGGCGTGCGCCATATCTTCATCTTCGCGGCGATAGGACTCGTCGCGTGGCTGGCGGTGTATGAATCGGGTATCCACGCGACCATCGCCGGGGTGATGATGGGGCTGCTCATCCCGAGCGGCGATTCCGGCGGGGAAGCTTCCGTGCTGACGCGGCTCGAACACCTCCTGCATCCGTGGACGAGCTTCGTCATCGTTCCCATCTTCGCGCTGGCGAACGCCGGCATCGTGCTGGATGGCGGCATCGCGCGCGATGCCGCCTCATCGCCCGTATCGCTCGGCGTTGCGCTCGGCCTGATGCTCGGCAAGCCGATCGGCATCGTGCTGTTCGCCTTCGCCGCGGTGAAGCTCGGCGTGGCGTCGCTGCCCGATGGCGTCAGATGGCCGCAGGTGGCGGCGGTGGGCATGGTCGCCGGCATCGGATTCACCGTGTCGCTCTTCATCACGCCGCTGGCGTTCAGCGACACGGGGCTGGTTGACGAGGCGAAGCTCGGCGTGCTGGCCGGATCGACGCTGATCGGCGTCGCGGGGCTGGTGGCGCTGTGGCTCCTCCCATCCGCATCCGGCGACCGCTAGGCGGCGGTTCGCACCGGGCGTCGCTTTCCCGTACGCTAATCCATCGATCACGATCATCCAGACGAGGTGGGCAGATGAGTTCGGCGATTTCCATTCCAACGAGGCCGGAAGACTTGACGGCGTCCTGGCTCACGGAGGCGCTTCGAGCCGGCGGTGCGATCGGCGCTGACGTGACGGTGACGTCGGCGGCACGCGAGGTGCTCGGGCAGGGGGCGGGGTTCATCGGACAGATCGTGCGCGTCACACCGGCGTACGATCGGCCGGCGCCGGGCGCGCCCGCGACGCTGATCGCCAAGATGCCGGCGCTGGACCCCGGCGCGCGCGAGCTGGCGGGCGTGTACGGGTTGTACGAGCGCGAGTACCGCTTCTACCGCGAGCTGGCGAACGAGATCACGTTTCGGACAGCGCGATGCTACTACAGCGCGGGTGATGCCGAGAAGGTCGAGTATGTGCTGCTGCTGGAAGATCTCGGCGCGACCGGCCGTGCGGGCGACCAGGTACAGGGGTGTACGTCGGACGAAGCGCACATCGCGCTGCGGCACCTCGCGCTCCATCACGCGCGGTGGTGGGGGCCGGAGCGGCTCGATCAGGTGCCGCACCTCGACTTCGGGGTTGATCTTGTGAACGGCGCGATGACGCAGTCGTATCCGCAGGCGTGGGAGCGCGCGATCGAACTGTTCGGAACGCATATGCCGCCCGAGATCCGCGCCGTCCTGCCCGGCCTGGGGCCGCGCATCACGACGCTGATGGAGCCGTTTCGCGACGCTGCTACAGCGACGATGGCGCATGGCGACTATCGCCTCGACAATATGTTCTTCGGCAACCCCGGCAGCGGCTACGAGCTCGCTGTGCTCGACTGGCAGAGTCCCAACCGCGCATGGGGCGCCTACGACATCGCGTACTTCCTCTATGGCAACGTCGATACGCCGACGCGCCGCGCGCACGAGATGGACTGGCTGCGCGAATATCACCGCACGCTCGTCGAGAACGGCGTCACGGACTATACGTTCGAGCAACTGCTGCGCGACTACCGGTCGTCGCTGCTGGTCAGCCTGGGGATCTGGGTCGTGAACGCGTCGACGCTGGATACCGCGAACGAGCGCGGCAAAGCGCTGTTCGACCTGTTCTTCGATCGCCTGAATGCGGCGATCTTGGATCTCGACGCGCTGGAGCTGCTGCCGGCGTAAGCGTGAAGGCCCTCACCCTGGTCGCCCTGATGGGCGACCTGTCCCTCTCCCTCAAAGGGGAGAGGGACGATTGTTGTGCCGCAGTGTGTTGCGTCGCGGATCTGGCGACCTCCCCGGCCCTCCGCCCGGCGGAGAGGGAGCTTCCGGGGGCGAATGGGCCAGATCGGACGCGGGCGCAACGGGCTGCGTCGTGGCCCTCCTTCGTAGCAGGAGCCATGTCCATTTCGAGACAGTTGCTACGGCATCCGGGTCGCCGTTACAGCGGCACCACTTCGTCGTCGGCGGCGATCTCGCCCGGCTGTTCGACGCCGGCGTAGACGCCGAAGTTGATCTCCTTCGACTCCAGGGGACGATAGGCAGCGATCATCTTCAGCGTGCTCAGGTCGCGGGCGCCGGTGTCGGGGTCGTGGGTGATCATCGCGCAGCGCGGATCCGCCATCGCCACGCGGACGACGGCGCTCGCACCGAGGCGCACGATGTGCCCGATCCACGCATCTTCGCCGTGCGCCGCGCATCCCGATACATAGAAGTTCGGGCGAAAGCGCCGCTCATCGATCGACGGCTCGCCCGCGTGCGTCCGCAACGCCTCCACGGACGCCGTCGACACGATCGAGACGGGGAAGCCGTCGAACGCGGACTTCGCCGCGCGGACGAGGCGGAGCGGCATGCCGGCGAACTCGGACAGCGCCGCGGCCCACTCACCTTCGACGACGAACCCCTCCACGTCGCGCTTGCCGAAGAAGCGCGAGGTGATCGGCTCGGTCGCGGCTGGCACGCCCTCGACGACACGGCCGTCAGGGAACTCCAGCCGCAGCACCTCGGGCTCGAGCGCGAATGCGGCACGGATCTGCGTCAGCGCCCCGACCTCGCGCTGCGTGACGAGGCGCGCCTTGTCGCTCACGAGGAAGAAGCGCCGATCTTCGAGGATGCCGTGCGTGCCGAGCGTCGCCCGCTCGACGCGCCGCAGCGCCAGCGACTTCACGGGCGAGATGTAGATCGCTTCGACGCGCATGCGGCCTCCCACACGATTCTCCGTGCCTCGAACGTAGGGGGCAAGCGTGGCATCATGTGTCACTGCGCGCATGAGTTCGAAGGAGTGGACGCTATGGGCAAGCTCGACGGCAAGGTGGCGGTTGTAACCGGGACGAGCCGCGGCATCGGCGCTGAGATCGCGCGGCTGTTCGCTGCCGAGGGCGGCAAGATCGTCTGCGCGGCGCGCACGCTGCACGAGGGCGATCACGCCTACGAGGGCTCGCTGGACAAGACGATCGCGGATATCCGCGCGGCGGGCGGCGATGCGACGCCAGTCGCCGTCGACATCTCCGAAGAATCGGAGTGCGAGAAGCTGATCGCGGCGGCGCACGATGCCTACGGGCCGGTCGACGTGCTGGTGAACAACGCGGCGCTCACGTACTTCATCCCGATCAAGGACTACCCAACCGCGCGTTGGATGCGGTCGTGGGCGGTGAACTTCCACGCGCCGTTCATCCTCAGCAAGCTCGTGTTGCAGGACATGGTCCCGCGCGGCAGCGGCAGCATCGTCAACATCTCGTCGGGCGCGGCGATCGGGCCGGGCCGCGGGCCCTATCCCGAGAGCGCGTGGAACCGCATCGGCGGCACCTGCTACGGCGCGGAGAAGGCGGCGCTCGAGCGCTTCACGCAGGGGCTGGCGGCCGAGGTGTACCAGCACGGCGTATCGGTGACCTGCTTCTCACCGTCGCAGGTCGTGCCGACGGCCGGCACCGTACACCACAAGCTCGTCCGCGGCCTCGACGACCCGGCGGGTGAGCCCGCATCGATCATGGCGCGCGCGGCGCTGCTGCTCGCGACGGAGCCGTGCGAGAAGGTCAGCGGCCGCGTCACGTACAGCCAGCAGATCCTCAAGGAGTACGGCCAGCTCGACAACGCCACCGGTACCGGGGTCGATCCGCGTCAGCCTGGGTCTGGCTACAGCCAGATCTAGATGTTGGATGCGGCGCGTGATCGCGCTGCTTGGGGAACCGTCAGCCACTACTCCACGAGCGCCGTAGCAGAGGTCAGCGGCACGTTCTGACTCAGATTGAAGTTCAGCGTGATACCGCCATTGTTGGAGAGCGTAGCCGTGTCGACAACGACCAGTGAGTTGAACTGTCCGACGCCTGCGTTGTTCGACAGGTCCAATCTTGATGATTTGGCGTAGAGCGTGCCGGTGAGGTTGTCACCCGCGTTGTTCTCGAAGGTGACGGGCGCCGTGTTGTTGCGGTCGTAGAAGATCGCCAGCCCCTGATACGTCCCGCTCGCCGGGGCCGTCAACGCGTACGTCGCATTGTTGCTCAGGCTGAGCTGGCCTCCGCTCTGACCGGCGGAGTTACACGGCGTCGGATATAAGGAACACGCGAAGTAGATCATCACACCGTTGCCTGAGATGCTGCCGTGGTTGTTGATGTCGATGATCCCCGTCACCACGTAGATCCCGGGCGTGAGGGTGAGGAACCCGTTGTTGTTGGCGGACAGGTTCGTGTAAATGCCGGGGTTGATGGTCTGGGAGTTGTTGTTGGTGACGCTGACCGATCCCTTGCTCGGTCCGGCGACGGACGGCACGGGAATGGCGGCCAGTGGATCCGGAACGGGGCTGATGCCAAGCGTCGGGGCCGGGCTGAACGTGTAGTTGTTCGACGACCCCGCCGTGCCGCCGACAATGCCGATCGAGGTAGCGTCGATGCTGGCGTTGTTGGTCAATACGGCCCCGCCACTCTGGTTCGAGTTCACGACGACGCCTCCGCCCGTGATGTTTACGTGGCCGTTGTTACTGATAGACAGCGCCTGGGGTGCGGAAGCACTAAGCACGCACAGCGCGCAAGGCGCTCCGGCGGTGAATCCGGCAACACCACGACCGCCCACCGTGCCCGCACTGAGCACGACCTGGATGAAGAACGTCCGCGGCTTCTCGCTGATGATCACCTCTGCGTAGCTGGACGATCCAGCGTGATCACCCGATGTAGGAGGGATGTTCACCGTGACTGTGTTCGAGGCGCCGTCGTTGTTGAACCCGTTCTTGGCCGCGTACTCCTTTGCGGCAGCGGCAGCGATCGACGCCGTCGCGCCGTCCTTCAGCGCGCCCGCCGCCGCAAGCGCCGCCGAGTCGGCGGCGCTCTGCGCCTGGCGGCGCTGCTGATAGAACGAGCCGCCATCGACGATGAGGCCCAACATGCCCATCAGCAACGTCAACAGCAGAACGCCCATCACCAGGATCTGGCCTTCTTCGTGTCTCGCGGTGTCACATGGACGTTTCATGAATGCAGCCTCAGTTGGTAATCGTCATCGTCGACGTGCTGGTCATCGTGATCGGTGAAACCCCCAGCAGCTTGGAAAACACGGTGCCGAACTTGTAGGTCGCCGTGACCTTCACGCGCGACCCGGCCGCGTTGTTGCCGTCGGGCCACGCGCTGGTAACGGTGAGGCCGCTCGGCGCGAGTGCCGACGCATATTTCATGACGGCGGCCTGGACCTTCGCATCGTTTCCAGCGGGGCCGCTGCCCGCGGCCGCGGAGGAGCCATGCACCATCGCGTAACGGCTGCCTTCCCGCGCGGCGCTCGCCAGGGTGTTGTAGCTCCATACGGCGCGCCCGACCTCTACGACACCCAGGATGATCACGATGAAGATCATCGCGGCCAGCGAGAACTCGACCAGGCTCTGGCCTCGCTCGGTACGGGCGCGCTTCATGGTGCGACCCTCATCTTGACCGTCTGCGTGATCGGCACGTTGTGCGGCAGCCCGGGCCAACTGAATATCGTTTGAAAGGTGTACGAGACGCTGACGCTGGTGAACGTCTTGCCGCGGCTGTCTGTGCCTGTCGTGGCAGCGACTGTCGGCGCGTTGGAAAGCGATCCCGCCTCCTGGCCGACAGCCGCAGTGATGCCCGCCGTGTTCGCGGCGTTCGCGTTGCTCGCGGACGCGTACTGCGCGCCAGCGCGAGCCGCGTTGGTGACCGTTACGTCTGCAAAGTACACCCGGCCGAAGTCGATGGCGCCAAGGACGATGATGAGCAGAAGGGGGATCAGGACTCCCAGCTCGACGAGGCTCTGCCCTTGGTCATCGTGGCATCCCCGGGCGCGACGCAATCGCTTGCGGAACCCGGGAGGGCACTGCGTTGCGTTCTTGCGGGGTCGATATAGCCACATTCACGACACCTATGCTCTCCAGGCCGATCGGCGCACTCCCATTCAAGCCGCCCTGGCTGCCGGCGCGGGCACGCCAGCCAAGACGGCGTCGCCGCGATACCGATCCGTCGGCATCCGGGTGTTTGTTTGGGCGTCACCGCCCCTCTCCTTCATTGTCGGCAGAACCTCGTTCGATCCGTTGTGCGGGGCCACGCGGGACATGCCCGGTTCCCGGGTCGTCGAGTGCGGGGACTGACGCCGGGTCGCGCCGACCGGGTACGACGCGGCGGGCGAGTTTACATCTGTGCCACTTCCGATAGGAAGGCGCACTGGTGCCGGGGGTGGGGTTCGAACCCACAAGGTCTTGCGACCGGCGGATTTTAAGTCCGCTGCGTATGCCAGTTCCGCCACCCCGGCGCGGGTTGTCGCATCGCCGCAGGAAGCGGCGGAGGCGGCTGGAATATAGCACGATCCGGGCAGCCTGGACGGCGGTATGATGGCGCTGTGACCACCATCGCCATCGTCGTCTCGGACCTGATGTTCCAGTCGCGCATCCGCGCCGCCGCCGAGGCGCTGGGGTTTGAGGTGCGCATCGCCGACTCCGCCGATGCTGCCGCCAGCGCCGTCGCCGGGCATCCTGACATCGTCGCAATCGATCTTCACGCGGCCGGCATCGACGCTGCCGCCACCATACGCGCCGCGAAAGACGCCGGCGCGCGCGTGCTCGCGTTCGGACGCCACACCGAGCCGCAGGCCCTGCGCGCCGCACGCGACGCCGGCGCCGACAGCGTCGTCGCCCGCTCGCAGCTCGTCGATGAGCTGCCGGAGTTACTGCGGGGGCTGGTCGGGCCGAGAAGCGGGAAACGAGAAGCGTGACGCGGGAAGCGGGAACCTGAGTCGACGCGTCGCCACGGCGTGGTCGAGCGCACCGGGCGGAGAGGGCCGGTGAGGTCGCACGCCGGCGTACAGGAAAGGCTGCCCGGCAAAGCCGAAGCGGCCCCACCGACCCACGACCGGCGACTGACGACCGCAGCGTGGTGAATGAAACGGCGTGCTGATATAGTTCGAACGGGCTACCAGATCCATCTATGACGACAATCCCTGCCACTCGCTACGAAACCGTCATCGGCCTCGAGGTGCATGTTCAGCTCCTGACGGAGCGGAAGATGTTCTGCGGCTGTAGCGCCGCCTACGCCGATGACGCCCCGAACACGCACGTCTGCCCCGTCTGCATGGCGCTGCCCGGTGTGCTGCCCGTGATCAACCGCAAGGCGGTCGAGTACACCGTGATGACGGCGCTGGCGCTCAACTGCGAGATCCCGTCGTTCTCGAAGTTCGACCGCAAGAACTATCCCTACCCCGACTTGCTCAAGGGCTATCAGATCTCGCAGTTCGACCTGCCGCTGTCGCAGAACGGATGGCTGGAGATCCAGGTCGAAGGCGAAGCGCCGCGCCGCATTGGCGTTACGCGCTGCCACCTCGAAGAAGACACGGCGCGCCTGACGCACAAGACCGACGGCAGCGGCCAGACGTACTCGCTGATCGATATGAATCGCTCGGGCGTGCCGCTGATGGAGATCGTCGGCGACCCGGATCTGCGCTCGCCCGAAGAAGCGCGCGCGTATCTCGTGAAGCTGCAGCGGATCCTGCGCTACATCGGCGTCAGCAAAGCGAACATGGAGGAAGGCAACTTCCGCTGCGATGCGAACATCTCTCTGCGACCCTTTGGCGAGCCGGAGTACGGCTCGAAGGTCGAAGTGAAGAACATGAACAGCTTCCGCGCGGTGTACAACGCGCTGCACTCGGAGGTGATCCGGCAGACGGCTGAGCTGGATGCCGGACACCGGATTCCCCAGGAGACGCGCGGCTGGATCGAGGCCGACGGCAGTACCGTGAGCCAGCGCTCGAAGGAAGAAGCGCACGACTACCGCTACTTCCCGGAGCCGGACCTGCCGCCCGTCACACTCGACGCCGTGTACGTCGACGGTATCCGCGCCAGGCTGCCGGAGCTGCCCGATGCGAAACTCGCGCGCTTCGAGCGCGACTACGGACTCGCCATCTACGAAGCGAATCTGCTGACCGAGACCCGCGCAAAGGCCGACTACTTCGAGCAAGCACTCGGGTCGGCGGGAGACAAGGACGAGCCGGCACGCCTCCGTTACGCGCGCCATATCGCGAACTGGATGATCGGCGACTTCGCCCGCCTGCTGCACGCGGCGGGCCTCGACATCACGGAAACGAAGGTAGAGCCGGGCAATCTGTATGGTATGATCGACCTCGTAGAACAGGGCACGATCTCGGGCAAGATCGCCAAGCAGGTGTTCGAGGAGATGTTCGCGACCGGCAAGGCGCCCGCCGCGATCATCACGGATCTCGGACTCGAGCAGATCAGCGGCTCGGACGAGATCAGCGCCATCGTCGATGGGGTGCTGGCTGCGAACCCGAAGGCGGTCGAGGACGTCCGCGCCGGCAAACAGGAGGCCATCAAGTTCCTGGTAGGGCAGGCGATGCGGGCCACCCGCGGACGGGCGAACCCGGAAACGCTCACCGAGATCTTGCAGGCGAAGCTGGAAGCGAAGGGGTGAGAATTGCTCATTAGGCTATTCCCTTTCCTTGACGCGGTGATACACTGGCGGGCGACATGCGCCAGCTAATCAAAGACCCCTCCTTCATCAAGTGGTTCTACTTCGGGATGCACATCAAGCGGTGGCTGCTGCTGCTGCTGATTGGCGTCGCCGTCATGGGTCTCGGCTTCGGCTACTTCCTGCGCCAGGCGTACGGCACGTACACCTTCCCGGCGTGGGTCTACTACGCGACGCTGCAATTCATCCCGCGCTACGTGCGCGGCGGGCTGTTTCTGATGGCGTCGATGGGGATCATCGGCTTTGCGATCTGGAAGCTCAACCAGTCGCTGCTTTCGGCGTTCATCAAACCGGGGCGCGACGAGAGCATCGTTGACATCATCTATAACCACCGCTACCTGCGCCGCGGACCGAAGATCGTCGTCGTCGGCGGCGGCACGGGGCTTTCGACGCTGCTGCGCGGCCTCAAGGAGTACACCGGCAACATCACCGCGATCGTCTCGATCGCCGATGACGGCGGCAGTTCGGGGCGCCTCCAGCGCGAACTCGGCGTTCTGCCGCCGGGCGATATCCGCAAGAACATCGCCGCGCTCGCGGATGCCGAGCCGCTGATGTCGCGCCTGTTCGAGTATCGATTCTCGGAGGGCGAAGGGCTCGAGGGCCACGCGTTCGGCAACCTGTTCATCGCGGCGATGACGGAAGTGGCGGGCAGCTTCGACGAGGCGGTGCGCGAGACGAGCCGGGTGCTTGCCGTCCGCGGCCAGATCCTCCCCGCGACGCTCTCGGCGCTGACCCTCTGCGCGCGCACGAGCGACGGCACGATCGTGCGCGGCGAATCCGCCATCACCGAGCGCGGCCACGTGAAGGAGATCTTTCTCGACCCGCCGGAGATCAAGGCCAATCCCGACGCCATCCGGGCGATCCTCCAGGCGGACCTGATTATCTGCGGGCCGGGAAGCCTGATGACGAGCGTGCTGCCCAACCTGCTCGTCGAAGGCATCCGCCGCGCGATCGAGGTGTCGCCTGCGCTCAAGGTCTACGTCTGCAACGTCGCCACGCAGCACGGCGAGACGGATGCCTTCAACGTCAGCCAGCACTACGACGCGCTGCGCGAGCATCTGAAGGGCACGAGCCCGTTCGACTTCGTGCTTGCCAACAGCAACACCGAGGCCGTGCTGCCGGAGGAGTGGCACTCCGAGCCGGTGCGCGTCGACCGGATGACGCTGGAAGGCGCCCGCGTCGTGAAGGCGGACGTCATCGCCGAGGAGAATCGCTACCGGCACGACTCGAAGAAGCTGGCCGACGCACTCATCCGCCTCTACTACGAGCGCAACCAGATGGCGGACGCCGCGCCCGCTCCCATCGATGCGGAACGAGAGCCCGAGCACGCCGGCGTCGGATAACCGCTGACCATCGGCGCTGAGTCGGGTTATGGCAAGCGGCGCCACGCCGCGACCTGCGATACCATGGCTCCGTTCACCCCGACCAGTATCCGGAGCGCCGCCGCCATGCCGATCAACGTCCGCCTGCTCGACCATACCACCGACCCCGCGCGCTCGCTCTACGTCGCGTATCGCACCGCGTACTCGGCGCTGACGCCGCAGAAGATCGTCGACCAGATCGCTTCCGAGAAGATCACGCGCGCGCAGATGGAAGAGTTCATCGAGAAGCGGCTCGAAACCGGGCACGCGTCGCCGCTGGAGCAGGTGTGGTTCGAGTTCGCGATCTCGGGCGTCAGCCGCGCCTTCAGCCACCAGTTCGTCCGCCACCACATCGGCATCAGCTTCGAACAACAGAGCCAGCGCTACGTGGCGTTCAAGAAGGGCGAGTTCCCGTACACCGTGCCCGAGACGGTGAAGCGCGCCGGCATGGCCGGGAAGATGGAGGAGGCGTTCGACAAGCTCGGCGACCTCTACCAGGAGATGCTCGACGCGGGTGTGCCCGCCGAGGACGCGCGCTTCCTCATCCCGAACGCCGCCAACACGAACTTCAAGATCGTCGTGAACTTCCTGGAGCTGCTGCATATTTGCGACCTGCGGTTGTGCACGCGCGCGCAGTGGGAGTTCCGCCAGACCGCATCGCAGATGCGCGCCGAGATCCACCGCACGTTTCCGGAGCTGGCGAAGTACATCCAGCCAAAGTGCGGCGACAAGCGCTGGGGCTACTGCGACGAATCGCTCGAGGACTGGGCCGCCTGCCCTATCGGCAAGAAGCGCCCGCACAAGAAGCAGCTCTTCGAGCTGTTCGACGCGCACCGCCGCGGCGAGCTGGCGCCGCTGGAGGACGACGACTTCCGCATCATCGAAGAGACCGACTCGTCCATCGCGACGGAGGGCGCAAAGCGCACGCCGCCCCCGGATTACCTGAAGGCCCCGCCCACCGACGCGCCGTCGACACGCGACGAGGGGTAGCGAGTCTTTCAGTCGTTCGGTCGCTCGGTCTTTCAGTCTCTCGGTCGCCCACGAGCGCGCCGCCGTTCTATGGTTCGTGCCCGCCGCGATAGACGACATTAAACGGAAGTTTTCGTATGTTTTCGCCCGCGGGAGCGAGTTCGGTTCCGGAGCCTTCGGTGCGCGTGCGCCTGAGGTAGCGAGCGGATACACACGGCGATGGTAGATCGTGCGGCACCGATCTCTTAGCGCGCGGGATCACCCGCGGCTGTAGAACGCGGGGATGGCGCTTTCAGTCTTTCAGTCCGTCAGACTTTCAGTCCGTCAGTCGTTCAGTCTTTCGGTCGCTGGCCGAGGGTTGCTACCCTGACGTTGCCCATAAACAGAGAGACTGATAGACCGACAGACTGAAAGACTTCCATGCCCTCCATCATCTCCGTCAACAGCAAAGAGACGCCTGGCGTGGGCAAGATTCCGCACGAGAGCGTGACGCTCATCGCGAACCACGGTGTCGAGGGCGACTATCACGCCGGGGCGACGGTGCGGCACCGCAGCCGTGCGGCGGCGACGCCCGATCTGCCGAACGCCCGCCAGGTACACCTGATGCACGCCGAGCTGTTCGACGAGCTGGCGCCGCTCGGCATCACGGTGACGCCGGGCGCCATGGGCGAGAACATCACGACGCGCGGCCTCGCGATCCTCGACCTCGCGCCCGGCACGAAGCTGCATCTCGGCGAGAGCGCGGTGATCGAGGTGACGGGCTGCCGCAACCCCTGTGCGCAGCTCAACGGCGTCGACGAGCGGCTGCTCCAGCAAGTGGCGATGAAGGCCGACGACGGCAGCATCATCCGCAAAGCCGGCATCATGGCCATCGTGCTCGAAGGCGGCACGGTGCGCCCCGGCGACGCCATCCGCGTCGAAGCGCCGTCAGGCGCCGCTGCCGCGCAGCGGCTGCAGCCGGTTTAGTCGTCGGCTGATGCGAGAACGTCGTCTGGCGACGCTAGATCTAAGAGAACGCGCTCCACATCGTCAGCGATTTGTATCGCCTGGCTCCATTCGCGATCGAGTTCGTCGAGAAGGGCAAGCGTCTTGCGCCGTGCCCTCTTCATCTCGGTTGTTGCTGGCGGCATTCCGGCGACCGCGGTCCGAAACTCAGCCACGCCAGCGCGTGCAGATGTCACGCCCGTCTTCATATTGACGACCATTTCTAACGCAGATGCAATCTGATCGACGCCGCGGTCCTTGAATTCCGGCAGTAGAAGGGCAGCATCGCCAGTCGACTTTAGCGCGCCATTGAGCGACGAGGAGAATCGAGGCAGAAATGCTTCGACTTTCGAAACGAAGTCCATCATACGACCAGCAGCGCGATCGACAATCTCGCGGAGAAGGCGAACGTTCTTCTTGTTTACATCGCCGCCTGTCGCCTGAGCTATCTCTTCGTTCAGCGCCTTGAAGTCGTTCCCCAGGGATGTGATCTCCGTCGTCAGGGTAACGGCGATTTCTGTCGATTCTTCGAATTGTCGCGTCGCCGAGTCAACGAGCTCCAGAAACCCCTCACCGTCTGCGTCCAGTGTGGAAGGTTCCTCGACCCAGGCCTCGGTCGGACTTGACTGGCCGCCAATCCCGTGATGCGGTGCACCAGCTTCAAAGGGATTGGGCGTCAGCCCACCCTTCTTCACCTCATCGTGCCAGTCTGTGATGACCTCTCTTAGGTGAAGGCTTGTTAGCCGCCGGAAGTCCTCGACGTCCCTATAGCTTCGATACAAGGCACCTTCTCCCTCCAAGCGTTTCTTGAAATCATTGACCGCCTTTAGCTGGTCGGGATCGATTGCTGAGAGATTCTCGGGACCACCCTCGCGAAAATAGAACATGATCCTAATCGCGTCGGGATTCGTCTTGAAGCGCACAAGTGCTCTATCGAACTCCTCCTCAGTGCCAGAACTCGCCTTCGAGGTGGGAGAGCCGAAGCGTGCCCACAAGATGCCCAAGAAAATGTCATAGTTATCGTTAATCTGATCAGCGATGACCGATTGACCGTCAGTGGTCGACATCCCGGGATACACATCCGTCTCCCACTTAACAAGATGGATCCTTGCGTGCTCGCGGCGACTTAGTGAGAGGTTGATTTCGTTTACGACCTCCTCCAAGAGGTCGCGCTCCTCTTTGACATCGCTCGGCGATGCCACAAAAACTCGGTAGATCATCTCCAAGTGAGGCATCGGCCACTCCTACTCAAACTCCCACGCGGCGCCGTTCTGGAACGCGCGCAGGACGCGCCGCGCGACGACCATGCGGTGGACTTCGTCGGGGCCGTCGTAGATGCGGGCGGCGCGGGCGTTGCGATACATGCTCTCCAGCGGCGTGTCGCCGCTGACGCCGCGCGCGCCGTGCACCTGGATCGCGCGGTCGATGACGTCGTGCAGCACCTTCGCACCGAAGAACTTGATGATCGAGATCTCGACACGCGCCTCGTCGCCCTGGTCGATCTTGTGGGCGGCGTGCATCGTCAGCAACCGGCACGCCTGGATCTCGGCTGCGGAGTCGGCGATCCAGTTCTGGATCGTCTGCTTGTCGGCCAGCGGCGCGCCGCCGACCTGGCGGCTGAGCGCGTAGCGGCACATGATCTCGAACGCGCGCTGCATCTGCCCCAGCCAGCGCATGCAGTGGTGGATGCGCCCCGGCCCCAGCCGCCGCTGCGCGATGCGGAAGCCATCGCCCGGCTCGCCCAGCACGTTCGTCACCGGCACGCGCACGTTGTCGTAGATGATCTCGCAGTGCGCGCCGTCGGTCTCGCCCATCACCGGCACGGGGCGGATGATGTTGAAGCCGGGCGTGTCCGTCGGCACGACGATCTGGCTCATCCGGCGATGCGGCTCCGCGTCGGGGTCGCTGACGCACATGACGATGGCGAACGACGCGCCGATCGCGCCGCTCGTGAACCACTTGTGCCCGCTGATCACCCACTCGTCGCCGTCGCGCACGGCGCGCGTGCGCAGCCCCGTCGGGTCGGCGCCCGACACCTCCGGCTCCGTCATCGAAAAGCACGAGCGGATGTCGCCCGCGACGAGCGGCTTCATGAAGCGCTCTTTGAGATCCGGCGAGCCGAACTGGTGGAGGATCTCGGCGTTGCCGGTGTCCGGCGCCGCTGAGCCGAACGCTCGCGGCGCATACGGACTGCGGCCGAGGATCTCGTTGATGTAGGCGTGCGGCAGGAAGCCCGTGCCGGTGCCGCCCGCCTCGGGGCCGATGAACGTCGCCCACATGCCCATCGCTTTCACGCGCGCCTGCAGATCCTTCATCAGCGCGGCGGCTTCGTCGTCGTGCTGGTCGAGGATGTGCTCGCTGGGGATGATGTGCTCGTCGAGGAAGGCTTTCGCCTTCGCGCGCTGCGCTTTGATTTCGGGAGTGAGGTTGAAGTCGGTCATGGGGCGCTCCGTTAGTTTGTAGTTGGTAGTTGGTAATTGGTAGTTCGTTGTTTTCGGTTCACAGTTCACAGGTCGCAGTCGAGTGTAGCCTCGGGCGGGCTTATGGTCTTGGGGCGCGTGGCCTCGCGGGCCCCTCTCCCCGGCGCTTCGCGCCGACCCTCTCCCACAGGGGGAGAGGGTGTCAGCCGCCGCGACCTGCGGCATTCATCGCCGTACGGGCGCAACAGTTGCACACACACGCTTGAACGCAGGAAACGAAACGCCCGCCGATGTGGCGGGCGCTCGAACAGCTGACTGACTGACTGACCGAATGACTGATCGACTACCCGCCGCTACCGCTTCGTGTACTGCGGCGCCTTGCGGGCGCGCTTCAGGCCAACCTTCTTGCGCTCCTTCATGCGAGAGTCGCGCGTCAGCAGGCTCTGGCGGCGCAGCGCCGGCTTCAGTCCTTCATCGGAGACCGCAAGCGCGCGGGCGATGCCGTGCGAGACCGCGCCGGCCCATCCCGTGATGCCGCCGCCGGCGACCTTCGCCTGCACGTTGAACTTGTGGTCCGCTGCCGTGGCCTTCAGCGGCGCCAGCACGGCCGCCTGGTGCGACCCGCGCGTGAACACCGACATGTACCCCTTCCCGTTGATCAGGATCTCTCCCGTCCCGGGGTACAGCCGCACCCGCGCGACGGCCGTCTTGCGCCGTCCCGTGCCGTAGAAGTATCGCTCGCCTGCTGTCGCCATAGTCTGGTTCCTTTTGTGGCTACCTTGCGGGCGGCGTGCCCGCACCGGGCGCACAGCGCACCGGGCGCACAGCCGTGCGCCCCTACGTTACGCCTTGGCCTCGGGGCCCTTACCTGTGCCCGCATTCACCTGCGACTGGTGCGGGTGGTCGGCACCCGCGTAGACCTTCAGGTGCTTCAGCAGCTTCGCGCCGTGCGCGTTGTGCGGCAGCATGCCCTTGATGGCGAACTGCACCACGCGCTCCGGCTTCGTCGCCAGCAGCTTCTCCTGCGTCACCGTCTTCATGCCGCCCGGGTACATCGAGTGGCGGTAGTACTTCTTCGCCACGGTGTCGCCCGTCACCTTGATCTTCGCCGCGTTGACGACGATGACGAAGTCGCCCGCGCCCATCGAAGGCGTGAACGTCGGCCGGTTCTTCCCGCGCAGCGTCGCCGCCACCTCCGACGCGAGGCGGCCCAGCGGCCGGCCGGTCGCGTCGACGACGTGCCACTGCTCGACGATGTCTTTCGGCTTCAGTACGTACGTGCTCATGCGCTCTGTCCGTTCCCGTCTTCCGGCTCGAAGTCGAGCCCCTCGTACGCCACGCTCACCAGATACAGCCCGCACGATGGCGCTGCCGGACCTGCCGCCGATGCCCGCGGCTCATCGAGCCACGCCACCAGCGCCTCTTCCCCTATCCGGCCGAGCCCCAACTCGACCAGCGGCCCTACGGTGCGGCGCACCTGGTGCGGCAGGAAGGCTTGCGCCTCCATCTCCCCCGTCACCTGCCCGCCGCGGGCCATCACCTCGCACCGCCGCAACGTCCGCTCCGTGCGCCCGTCGAACGGGCCCGCGAACGACGCGAAATCGTGCTTCCCCTCCAGCCGCCGCGCCACCCGCTGCATCGCCGCGACGTCCAGCGGACGCGCTACGTGCCACGAGCGGTTGCGCTCCAACGGCGACCGCACCGCTCGATTGTCGATGCGGTACCGGTACAGCCGGCTCAGCGCCTGCCGCCTCGGGTCGAACTCCCTCGCCACTTCCTTCGCCGCACGGACCGCGATGTCCTCCGGCAGGAAGTGGTTCAGGCCGCTCACGAACTCCGCCGGCGTCAGCCTCGATTGCGTCTCGAAGCAGGCCACCTGGCCGAGCGCGTGAACTCCGGCGTCGGTGCGCCCGGCAAATGCCGCGCGCGCCGCCTCCGTCGTCAGCTTCTGGATCGCGGCTTCCAGCTCCGATTGGATGCTGGGGCCGTTCTCCTGGTACTGCGAGCCGCTGTACGCGGTCCCGTCGTACTCCAACACTACGGCGATGCGTCGCCCTGCGCTGCGGGCGCCATCCTCGCCGTCCATCGCGCTAGCCCGCGCGCTCCACGAGTTCGAGTTGCGCCATCTGCGCACCATCACCAACGCGCGGCCCGAGCTTGATGATCCGCGTATAGCCGCCCGGCCGCGCCGCGAAGCGTGGCCCGAGGTCATCGAACAGCTTCTTCACGAGGTCCTTGTCGTTCAGGAAGGCCATCGCCTGCCGCCGCGCGGGTACGGTGCCGTCCTTGCCCAGCGTGATCATCTTCTCGACGAGCGGGCGCACTTCCTTGGCCTTCGCTTCGGTCGTCTTCATCCGCTCGTGCTTGACGAGGTCCTTGACCAGTCCGCGAAACAGCGACTTGCGCTCGTCTCCCGCCCGGTCGAACTTGCGTCCGGCGATCTTGTGACGCATCGCTACTCGTCCTTCTCTTTGCGCTTGATCAGCTCCGACGGGTCCTCGCCGGCCTCGCGCAGCGCCTCGATCAGCGCGGCGCCCAGCGGGCTCAGATCCTCGCCGTCCTCGCTGCCACTTGGAGACGGCGCCCGCCCGATCGGCGTGCCGCCCGCCATGTCGTCGTGGTCGTCGGAAGGCTGCAGCAGCCCCAACTCCACCAGCTTGTCGCGCAGCTCGTCGTACGACTTGCGGCCGAAGTTGCGCAGCGAGAGCAGCTCGTCTTCGCTCTTCTCCAGCACCGAGCCGACGGTCATCAGCCCGCTGCGCTTGAGGCAGTTGTACGCGCGCACCGAGAGGTTCAGCTCCTCGATCGGCATGTTGTACTTGTCCGGCGGCAGCGACGTGCCGACGCCGAGGCCGCGGTCCACCGTCGGCGGCAGCGGCTTGCCGAGCATCGTGAACATCCGCATCTCATCGACGAGGATGTCGGCGCTGCGGCTGATCGCGTCGACGCCTGACGTCGTGCCGTCGGTCCACACCTCCAGCGTCAACTTGTCGTAGTTCGTCATCTGCCCGACGCGCGTGTGTGTGACGTGGAAGTTCACGCGCCGCACCGGCGAGAAGATCGCGTCGACCGGGATGACGCCGATGGGCAGGCCATCGCTCTGGCCGGCCGGCGCGTACCCCTGGCCCGGCTCGACGTTCAGCTCGACGGTCAGGCGCGCCTCCGCGGCGTCCAGCGTCGCGAGCTGCAGGTCCGGGTTGACGATCTCGTAGTCGGCCGTCACCTGGATCGCGCTGGCGGTCACCGGGCCTTCGCCCTGCGCCTCCAGGTAGAGCTTCGCCGGCCGGTCGCTCAACGAGCGCAGCCGCAGCTCCTTGATGTTGAGCAGGAACTCGGTCGTGTCTTCCTTCATGTGGGGGATGGTCGAGAACTCGTGCTCAACTTCCTCGATGCGCACGGAAGTGACGGCGGCGCCGGGCAGCGAGCTGAGCAGCACGCGCCGCAGCGCGTTGCCCAGCGTCGTGCCGAAGCCGGCGTTCAGTGGCTCCGCCACGATGCGCACGTACGTCTCGGTTTCTTCCTCTACCTCGATGTGCGCGGGCTCAAGTTCGTTCAACGTGTTCCTCCCTGGGCGAAAAGCGAGCGCATCCGCCGCGACCGGCGTCAGCGCGTCCTCTCCCCGTACCGCGGCTAACGTGAGTAGTACTCGACGATCACGGCCGGGTCGAACTTCGTCGGCGTCTCCGCGATGCCCGGCGCCGCGACGATACGGCCGGTCATCTGCGCCGCATCGACGTTTAGCCACGCCGGCGCGGACTTGCTCGACATGTTCGCCTGCGCGGTCTTGTAGTACTCGGTCTTCTTGCTGCTCGCCGTCCAGCCGATAGCGTCCGCCGCCTTCGTCGCCGCCGACGGCACGTCGGTCTTGCGCCCGTTCAGCATGATGTGCCCGTGCAGCACCAGCTGCCGCGCCTGCTTCAGCGAATCGGCGAACCCCATCTTGTGGACGATGTTGTCCAGCCGCAGCTCCAGCGAGCGCACCAGGTTCTCGCCCGTCACGCCCGGATGCCGCACGGCGTCCTTGTAGTAGCGCACGAACTGCTTCTCCAGCACGCCGTACGAGTAGCGCGCCTTCTGCTTCTCACGCAGCTGCAGCGCCCGGTCCGAAAGCTTCCGCCGGCGCGTCTGCGGCATGCCTGGAGGCGATGGCCGCTTGTCCAGCGTGCACTTCGTGACGCACTTGTCGCCCTTCAGCATCAGCTTGTCGCCATAGCGACGGCAGATGCGGCAGACGGGTCCCGTATATCGTGCCATGCGTTTCCTCCCGCCGCCTAGACGCGACGCCGCTTCGGCGGCCGGCAGCCGTTGTGCGGCACCGGCGTCGAATCTTTGATGCTCAATACCATAAGGCCACTGGACTGCAGCGCGCGTACAGCCGCTTCGCGTCCGCCGCCCGGGCCTTTCACAAACACTTCCACCTGGCGCAGCCCGTGCTCCATCGCCCGGCGCGCCGCGCCCTCCGCCGCGATCTGCGCGGCGTACGGCGTGCTCTTGCGCGAGCCCTTGAAGCCCGATTGCCCGGCGCTCGCCCACGAGAGCACGTTGCCGTTCGGATCGGTCAGCGTGATCAACGTGTTGTTGAACGTCGACTGCACATACGCGCGCCCGCGCGGCACCGACTTCTTTTCGCGCTTGCGTGTCTTGGTCTTGGTTGCTGGCTTTCGCTCGGCCATACGTCTCCTCTAGCGCGCGGGGTATCGACGTCCGGTTCGCACACACCGGCCCCACGCGAATCGTTACTTCTTGGCAGCTGCCTTGCGCTTGCCCGCCACCGTGCGCCGCGCGCCGCGCTTCGTGCGCGCATTCGTGCGCGTGCGCTGCCCGCGCACCGGCAGCCCGCGGCGGTGCCGGACGCCGCGGTAGCAATTGATCTCGATCAACCGCTGGATGTTCTGCCGCACTTCTCGCCGCAGGTCACCCTCGACGGTGAGGCCCTTGTCGATCAGTTCGCGGATGCGGTTGACCTCTTCGTCCGTCAGGTCGCGCACCTTCGTCGCCGGGTTCACCTGTGCCTGCGCGACGATGCGCGACGCGGTCGTGCCACCGATGCCAAAGATGTACCGCAGCGAGATGTCTACTCGCTTGTCCCGCGGGATGTCGACGCCGGCGATACGTGCCATCTTCTTACCCCTGCCGCTGCTTGTGCTTCGGAATCTCGCAGATCACCCGCAGCACGCCGTGCCGCTTGATGATCTTGCACTTCTCGCACCGCTTCTTAATCGATGCCCGGACTCTCATGAGCGTTCCCTGTCTCGGTCTACCTGAATCGATACGTAATGCGGCCGCGCGTCAGGTCGTACGGTGACAACTCGACGAGTACACGGTCGCCCGGCAATACCTTGATGAAATTCAGACGGATCTTCCCGGAGATGTGCGCCAGCACCTGGTGGCCGTTCGGTAGTTCCACCTTGAACATCGCGTTGGGCAGGGGCTCTCTGACTACGCCCTCTACCTCGATCGCGTCCTTTTTCGGCATGCGCTCCTTCCCCGAGACTCGCCTCAAGCGAATTGTTATACCAAATACTTCGCTCAAGCGCGAACAAAAGATTCTATAGCTTCGCGCCCAAACGTCGACTCCGCCCGCAGGCTACGGGACCGTCAGCACCATCGGATCGCCGTCCGTCACGGCGATCGTGTGCTCAAAATGGGCCGCCCAGCTCCCGTCAGCCGTCACGACGGTCCACTTATCGTCAAGTTGCCGCGTCCGCCAGTCGCCGACGGTCACCATCGGCTCCAGCGCCAACACCATCCCCTTTTTCAGCACCGGCCCGCGGTCCGCCGGCCCGAAGTTCGGCACCTGCGGCTCCTCGTGCATCGCCCGCCCGACGCCGTGCCCCGTGTACTCGCGCACGACACCAAATCCCCGCATCTCGATGTACTCGCCGATGGCGTGCGACACCTCACCGAGCCGGTTCCCCGGCCGCAGGTGCTTGATGCCTTCCTGCAGCGCCTCCCGCGTCACGTCGACCAGCTCGCGCATCCGCGGCTTCGGCGTGCCGACGATCGCGGTGATCGCGTGATCCGCCACGAAACCCTTGTACGTGCACCCTAGATCGATACTCACGACATCCCCGTCCCGCAGCACCCGCTTCAGCGGGATACCGTGCACGATCTCGTCGTTGACCGATACGCACACCGTCGCTGGATACGGCGGCTGCGCGTAGCCCAGGAACGTCGGTATCACGCTGTGCTTCGCGAACTCCTTCCGGACGATCGCGTCCAGTTCTTTCACCACCAGGCCCGGCCGCAGCTCCGCCAGCAGCTTCTGCATCGTTTGTGCGACGATCCGGCCCGCCTCACGCATGATCGCGATCTCGTCGTCTGACTTGATGATGATGGGCATGTCGGAAGTTTCCTACTTCCTCGCCCGCACGTCGCCGTCGCCGGCGCCAAGCGCTTTCACGATCGCCATCGTCACAAACGGGATCTCCGGCACACCGTCGACGTCCTTCAGCTTGCCCTCGTTACGATAGTGCGCGAGCAGATCCGCCGCCGGCTTCTGTACGTCCAGCCGCGTCTTGATCGCCTCCGGCGTGTCGTCCGCGCGCCCGGAGTCCTTCGCCCGGTTGAGCATGCGGTCGATCAGGATGTCGTCCGGCGCGGTGATGTTGATCGCGATGTCGATCGCCTTGCCCTTCTTCGCCAGCGCGTCGTCCAACGCTTGCGCCTGCACCAGTGTGCGCGGAAACCCATCGAGCACGAAGCCTTGATCGGATCCGAGTTCACCCAGCCGTTCCAGGAACATGTCAATGACGAGGCCATCCGGCACGAGCAAGCCCTGGTCCATGATGCCCTTCGCCTTCAGCCCCAGCGCGGTGCCGTTCTTCACGTGCGCCCGCAGCATGTCGCCGGTGGAGATGTGCGCCCAGCCCATGCGCTCGGCGATGATCATCGCCTGCGTGCCCTTGCCAACGCCGGGAGGTCCGAAGAAGATGACGTACATCTAACGGATGAACCCCTCGTAGTTGCGCATCAGCAGCTGCGCCTCGAGTTGCTTCATCGTGTCCAGCACGACACCCACCACGATCAGCATGCCCGTGCTGCTGATCGTGAGCGACGTGATGTTGAACCAGTTCGTCACCAGGTACGGGATCACCGCGACGACGCCCAGGAAGATCGCTCCCGCCCAGGTGATGCGCACCAGCACGCGCATGATGTACTCGCCCGTGGGCCTGCCCGGCCGGATGCCCGGTACGAAGCCGCCCTGCTTCTGGAGGTTCTCCGCGAGGTTCTGCTGCTGGTACACGACAAGCGTGTAGAAGAAGCTGAAGCCAATCACGAGGAGAAAGACGAAGATGTAGAAGCCCGGGCTGCTGCCCTGCCCGCCACGCCCGTTGCCAGGCGAGACCACGTTGCTCACGAAGTTCGCCGCGCTGCGAATCCACGGTGTGCTCGACGAATCGTACACAAACTGCGCCATGTACGCCGGCAGGATCACGATCGAAAACGCGAAGATCAGCGGGATCATCCCGGCCGAGTTCACCTTCAACGGGATATGGCTCTGCCCCGCCTGCCGGTACATCTTGCCCGCTCTGAACACGCTCTTCGCGTATTGGACAGGGATCTTCCGCACCGCCTCCTGCATGTAGACGATCGCCGCAATCAGCAGGACCGTCAGCACCGCCAGGATCGCGATCGCCGCCAGTCCGATCGATGAATTGAAGAGCTGGTTGATCAGCCCTGGCATCCCGGAGACGATGCCGCCGAAAATGATCACCGAGATGCCGTTGCCGATGCCGTTCTCCGTGATCAATTCCCCGATCCAGACAAGGAACAGCGTGCCCGCCGTCATCGAGAACAGCGCCGTGAACGTCACCAGCGCGTCTGTCCCGTTGAGCGACGGATTGAACATGGCGCCGGGCGCGGTAGTCCCGATCGCCTGGCGCAGAATCACAAGTTGTGCGTAGCCCTGCACGAAGCAGAGCGGCACCGTGGCCCAGTGCTGGTACAGCTCCAGGCGGTGCCGTCCCTGCTCGCCCTCCTTCTGGAGGTTCGAGAGCGACGGGAAGATGGGCGTCACCAGCTGCATGATGATGTTCGCGGTGATGTACGGATACACGCCCAGCGCCACGATGCTCACGCGCCTCAGCGCACCGCCGCTGAACAGGTTGAACAGCCCAAGGAGATTGCTCTGATTGAACGCCGACTCGAGCCGCCGCGGGTCTACTCCCGGGACCGGAATGTGTGCGGCAAAGCGGAACACGATGAGCATCGCCGCCGTGAACAGCAGTTTCTTCCGAATGTCGGGCTGCTGCACGGCGTCGAAGACGGCCTGAAGCAGCCGCGGACGGCTGCTTGACTGCTGTCGGCTTGCTGCGAGCGCCATATTACGCCTCCGCCGCCTCTTCCTTCGCTTCCGGCTTCGTCTGGTTCCCGGCGGCCTTCGCCTCCGCCTTCGCTTGCTTCTCGGCGGCGCCCGATGCGTCCTTCGCCGCCTGCTTCGTTGCGGTGTCGGCCGCCTTCGCAGCCGTGCGCACGCGCACCGAGTTCGGCTTCTTCTCCGCCGGTGCCTCCGCGGGCTCGCCGTTCAGCCAGCGGACGCTGCCGCCCGCCGCTTCGATCTTCGCGCGCGCCGACTTCGAGAAGCTCGCCGCCTCTACGGTCAGCGCGGCCGAAAGCTCGCCGTCGCCCAGCACCTTCACCGGCTTGCCGGTGCGCACCAGTCGCGTGGCGGCCAGCGACGCGGCGTTCACCTCGCTGCCGGCCGAGAATCGCGCCAGCATGCCAACGTTCACTTCCTCGTAGTCGACGCGGAACGGGTTGCGGAAACCGCGCTTGTACGCCATGCGGCGCACCAGCGGCAGCTGCCCACCCTCGAAGCCCGGCCGCACACCGCCGCCGGAGCGCGCCTTCTGGCCCTTCCGCCCGCGCGTGGAGTACGTACCGTGCCCGCTCGCGTTACCGCGGCCGACGCGCTTTCGCTTGTGCGTCGCTCCCGGCGGCTGCCGTAGTTCATGCTGTTGCATCTACGCCTCCTCCACGGTGACGAGGTGCCGCACCTTCATCACCATCCCGTGGATCGTGCGGTTGTCGTCGTGGACCACGGTCTGACCCAGCTTCTTCAGGCCCAGCGCGCGGATCGTGCGCTTCTGATCGATCTTCTGATTGATCGAGCTGCGTTCCCAGGTGACTTTGATCTTCGCCATCGCCTACGCCTCTGCCGTTGCGGCGCTCGACTGGCGCGTCACGCTCGCGCGCCGCCGCGCCGTGACCGCCTTCGGGTCGCGCAGCTGCGAAAGACCCGCCATCGTCGCCTTCACCACGTTCAGCGCGTTCGACGAGCCGAGCGACTTCGTCAGCACATCCTTGATGCCCGCCGACTCCATCACCGCACGCACGCCGCCGCCGGCGATCAGCCCCGTGCCGGGCGATGCCGGCTTCATCATCACCTTGGCGGCGCCGTAGTGCGCGACGATCGGGTGCGCGATGGTGTTCTTGTTCATCGGCACGGTGATCAGGTTCTTCCGCGCCACCGCCGAGCCCTTCTTGATGGCGTCCGGCACCTCGTTCGCCTTGCCCATGCCCGCGCCGACGTGGCCGTGCCCATCGCCGACGACGACGACAGCGCTGAAGCTGAACCGTCGTCCGCCCTTCACCACCTTGGAGACGCGGTTGATGAACACCACCTTCTCCTGGAGGTCGAAGTCGCGGGACTCCATCTTCGGCATTCTCGGTGCACTCATATCGTTGTCCTCGTCCGCCCGTACGCGGACACTCTACCTAGAACTGCAGGCCCGCTTCTCGCGCGGCTTCCGCAAGCGCCTTCACCCGCCCGTGATACCGGTTGCCCCCGCGGTCGAACACGACCTTGGTGACGCCCGCGTCCATCGCCTTCTTGGCCACCGCGGTACCGACCGCCTTGGCCTGCGCCGACTTGTTGCCGCTCCCGCCCTTCAGCGCTTTTTCGATCGTCGATGACGCCGCCAACGTGTGGCCGCGCTCGTCGTCGATCACCTGCGCGTAGATGTGCGTCAGGCTGCGGTACACCGCCAGCCTCGGCCGCTCGGGCGTGCCCGATACCGTCTTGCGTACGCGCTCGTGGCGCCGGATGCGCGCCGCGCGGCCCGTCTTCGATGCCTTCATCTACTTGCCCGCCTTGCCGGCCTTGCCGGCCTTCCTGCGCACGTACTCGCCCAGGTAGCGGATGCCCTTGCCCTTGTATGGCTCCGGCTTGCGTACCTTGCGGATGTTCGCCGCGACCTGCCCGACAAGCTCCTTGTCGATGCCGCGCACGTGCACCTTCGTCGTGCCTTCTACTTCAATCTTGATGCCCTCCGGCGGCACGATCTCCACCGGGTGCGAGAAGCCGACGGCCAGCGTGATCTTCTCGCCCGACTGCGTGGCGCGGTAGCCGACGCCCTGCAGCTCCAGCGTTTTCGTGTACCCGTCGGCGACGCCCGTCACCATGTTCGCCAGCAGCGAGCGCGAAAGCCCGTGCAGCGCGCGCGATTGCTTCTCGTCGTTCGGCCGCACGACGGTGATCGTGCCCTCTTCCTTCGTGAAGGAGATCCCGTCCGGAAACCGGCGCACCAGCTCACCCTTGGGTCCTTTCACCTTGACGGTCGTACCGTCAACGTCGACCTGCACGTTCTTCGCAACGGGGATCGGCAGCTTGCCTATTCGTGACATTGTTCTACCACACGTAACAGATGACTTCGCCGCCAATGCTGCGCCGCCATGCGTCCTGACCTGTCATCACACCCTGCGGCGTCGAAAGAATCGCGATCCCCAGCCCGCCATATACGCGCGGGATCTCGCGCTTCTGCACGTACACGCGCAGCCCCGGCTTACTGATGCGCTGCAGCCCCGATAGCACCGGCTCTTTCTTCCCGGTGTAGTTCAAGTGGACGCGGAGCAGCTTGCGCACCCCGTCCTCCTGCATCTCGTACTCGCGGATGAAGCCCTCGTTCCGCAGCACGTTCGCAATCGCCAGCTTCATCTTTGAAGCCGGGATATTGACGTACTCGTGCTTGGCCGTCACCGCGTTGCGGATGCGGGTCAGCATGTCCGCGATTGGATCCGTCATGTTCAAGGCTTCCGCCTCCTCGTACTCCCGCGCTGTCGACCGCACCCTGCGGCCGAGCTACGGAAAGGCCTTCCGGCCGCAGTCCCTACCAGCTCGACTTCATCACTCCGGGCAAGTGCCCCTTCAACGCCAGTCCGCGGAAGCAGATCCGGCACAGCGCGAAGTGGCGGATGAATGCTCGCGGCCGGCCGCACAGCTTGCACCGATTCTTCTTCCGCGTCGAAAACTTCTGCTCCCGGTTCGCCTTGACGATCATCGATGTCTTCGCCATGGCTACGCACGCTCCTTCGAGAACGGCATGCCCATCAACTCGAGCAGCCGCTGCCCCTCTTCGTCGGTCCTCGCCGTCGTCACGATGTTGATCTGCATCCCGCGGATCTTGTCTACCTTGTCGTACTCGATCTCCGGAAAGATCAGCTGCTCCCGCACGCCCAGGCTGAAGTTGCCGCGTCCGTCGAAGGCCTTCGCCGGCACGCCGTGAAAGTCACGGATGCGCGGCAGCGCGGCGTTCAGCAGGCGGTCCAGGAACTCGTACATCCGGTCGCCGCGCAGCGTTACCGCCACACCGATCGCCATGTTCTCGCGAATCTTGAAGTTCGCGATGGCCTTCTTCGCCTTCGTCACGACGGGCTTCTGCCCCGTGATCGTCGCAACCTCCGATGTGGCCGACTCCACGGCGCGCGCGTTGTCGCGCGCCTCGCCCAGGCCGATGTTGACCGTCACCTTCTGCACGCGCGGCACCTGCATCGTGTTGCGGTAGCTGAACTGCTTCATCAGCTCCGGCGCGATCTCCGCGTTGTAGCGTTCCTTCAGTCGTGGTACTGCCATTAGTCGACGTCCTGGCCGCAGTTGCGGCATACCCGGTGCTTCCCGTCGCCCCGTATGATGAACCCCACCCGCGCAGGCTTGCTGCAGCTCCTGCACACCAGCATCACCCGCGCCAGCGGCAACGGCATCTCTTTCTCGATGATCCCCGCATGCGCCGCGCCCTGCTGCTGTTTCTGGTGACGCTTCACCATGTTCAACCCGGTGACGTACACCTTGTCATCCGTGATCTTTGGCCGATGCCCCTTCACCTTCACAAGGTCACCGCCACCCACCACCTGGCGGACCACGCCGACCTTGCCGCGGTCTTTCCCGGCCAGGACGAGCACGTTGTCGTCGCGTTTGATCTTCCGCATGTCGTTACACCACCTCCGGCGCCAGCGACACGATCTTCATGAAGTTCTTGTCGCGCAGCTCGCGCGCGACCGGGCCGAAGATCCGTGTGCCCTTCGGGTTCTGCTTGTCCGACAGCACGACCGCGGCGTTCTCGTCGAAGCGAATGTACGAGCCGTCGGCGCGCCCGTACGGCTTCGCCGTCCGCACAACAACCGCCTTCACCACTTCGCCCTTCTTCACGCCGCCGCCCGGCTGCGCCGTCTTCACCGAGCACACGATGACATCGCCGACGGCCGCATACCGGCGGCCCGAACCACCCAGCACGGTGATGCACATTAAGGAACGCGCGCCGGAGTTGTCGGCGACCTTGAGCCGCGTATATGACTGAATCACGACTCGGTCTCCTCTGGCGCGGCAGCCTCGGCTGGCGCTGCCGCCTCGGCCGGCGCCGCCGCTTCGGCCGCCGCCTTCGCCCGGGCTGTCTCGGCGACCGCTTTCGCGGTGGCTTCCGCCTGCGCTGCCCGGATCTCGCCGGTCAGGCTCGCACCGATCTCTGTCGGCGCCACCTCCGCCACGTCACCCTTCACCACGATCTCCACCACGCGCCAGTGCTTGTCCCGCGACAGCGGCCGCGTCTCCGAGATCTTCACGATGTCGCCCAGGCGGCACTCGTTGTTCTCATCGTGCGCCTTGTAGCGACGGGTGACACGCATCGTCTTCCCGTAGAGGCGGTGCCGCTTGTGACGGTCAATCCGCACCACGACGGTCTTGTCCATCTTGTTGCTGACCACCGTGCCCAGCTGGAGCTTCTCTTGCGAACCCATAGGCCTTCGCTACCTTCCCTTGAGCGCCGCGTATGCGGCCGCGAGTTCGCGCTCGCGCTGCAGCGTCCGAATCCGGGCGATCTGGCGCCGCACCTTCGTCTCTTCCGTTGTGTTCGTCTGCTGGCGCGTGCTCAACTGCAACCGCACCGTGAACAAACGGCGGTACGACTCGTGCAACTCCGTCGCGAGCTTCTCATCTGACATCGCGCGCAGCCCTTCCGCGCGCTCTTTCGTCTTGCGGCCGGCCATCAGATCCCCTCGTGTTCCTTGATCACCGTGCGCGTCTCCAACGGCAGCTTGTGCGCCGCCAGCCGGAGCGCCTCGCGCGCCAGGTCTTCTTTCACGCCCGCAACCTCGAACAGCATGCGTCCGGGCTTCACCACGGCCACCCAGTGGTCGGGCGCGCCCTTGCCGCTGCCCATGCGCGTCTCGGCCGGCTTCGACGTCACCGGCTTGTCCGGGAAGATGCGAATCCACACCTTGCCGCCGCGCTTCAACTCGTGCGTGATCGCCCGGCGGGCCGCCTCGATCTGACGGCTGTCGACCCACGCGTGGCCGACGGCTTGCAGCCCGAACTCGCCGAAGCTGATCTCGTCGCCACGGCCTGCGATGCCGCGGCGGTGGCCCCGGTGCTGCTTGCGAAACTTGGTGCGCTTTGGTTGCAGCATTGCTCGTTACTCGCTCACCACGCTCGCCGGAGCATCCAGCGCGTCCGGTACGGCCGTTGTTTCTGGCTGGACAACCGCGATTGGCGCCCGCGGCGTACCCATCGCGGCGGCCTTCTGCTCCGCATCCATCCCCGAGTAGTCGCCCTCGGCACGCGGCCGCTTCGGCGGCGGCATGATGTCGCCCTTGTAGATCCACACCTTCACGCCGATGCGGCCGAACGTCGTGTGCGCCTCGGCGATGCCGAAGTCGATGTCCGCGCGCAGCGTGTGCAGCGGGATCCGCCCCTGCTTCTCCGACTCGCGTCGCGACATCTCGGAGCCACCCAGCCGTCCCGCGACCGCGACCTTGATGCCTTTGGCGCCGCGCTGCATCGTCCGCTGCACCGTCTGCTTGATGGCGCGGCGGAACGCCACGCGCCGTTGCAGCTGCTCGGCGATGCTGCGCGCTACCAGGTACGCGTCCAGCTCCGGCGTCCGGATCTCGTTGATGTTCACGCGCACGCGGTGCCCCGTCGTCTTCTCCAGCTCCGTCCGCAAGAGATCGACGTTCGCGCCGCTACGCCCGATGACGATGCCCGGCTTCGCCGTGTGGATCGTCACGGTCATCTGGTTGACGTTGCGCTCAATCTCGACGTGCGAGATGCCGGCGTCGGTGGCGCCGCCCTCCATGATCCGCTTGCGGATCGCGATGTCCTCGTGCAGCTGCGAGCGGTAGTTCTTGCCGGCATACCACTTGCTCTGCCAGTCGTAGATGACGCCGAGGCGGAACCCTGTCGGATGTACTTTGTGACCCAACCTAACCCTCCTCGACGATCACCGTCACGTGACTCGTGCGGTGCAGGATCGGCGCGACGCGCCCACGCGACTTCGCCTTGAAACGCTTCAACGTCCTCGACTCGCCGGCATACGCGCGCTTCACGCGCAGCTCGGACGCATCGAGCGCGTAATTGTTCTCCGCGTTGGCCGCGGCCGACTTCAGCACCTTCGCCACCACGCGCGCGTGCGGCGTCGGCAAGAATCGCAGCATCACCATCGCCTCTTCGACGCGCTTGCCCGGCAGCTGGTCCAGCACCAGCCGCACCTTGCGCGCCGAGATCGGCAGATACTTGGCTGTCGCACTGACTTCCATCGTCTAACCCTTGCCCGCTGGCGCGCCGCCACGCTGCTGCGACGCCTTCTCGGACTTCGTCGTGTGCCCGCGGAAGTGCCGCGTCAGTGCGAACTCGCCCAGCTTGTGTCCCACCATGTTCTCCGACACGAATATCGGCACGTGCCTTCGTCCATCGTGCACGCCGATCGTCAGCCCCACCATCTCCGGCAGGATCGTCGACGCGCGCGACCAGGTGCGGATCACCGTGCGCGCGTTCGTGCGCTTCACTTCTTCGACCTTCTTCATCAGCTTGGGCTCGATGAACGGGCCCTTTTTGATTGATCGGGACATGGCTTACTTCTGCCTCCGCCGCACGATGAATTTGTCCGACGCCTTCGTCCGCGCGCGTGTCCGCTTGCCCAGCGTCGGCTTGCCCCACGGCGACTTCGGGCTGGGCATGCCGATCGGCGCCTTGCCCTCGCCACCACCGTGCGGGTGGTCGTTCGGGTTCATCACGACGCCACGCACCTGCGGCCGGCGCCGGCGGTGCCGCGTGCGGCCCGCCTTGCCCAGCTTGATCAGGCTGTTCTCCGGATTGCCCACCTGGCCGACCGTCGCCAGGCACCGCGAGAGCACGCGCCGCATCTCGCCCGAAGGCAGCCGCAGCAGCGTGTAGTCGCCCTCTTTCGCCATCAGCTGCGCCGATGTGCCGGCGCTGCGCACGATCTGCCCGCCGCGCCCCGGCGTCAGCTCGATGTTGTGGATCACGGTACCGTTCGGCATGTTCTGCAGCGGCAGCGTGTTGCCGACTTTCACCTCGGACTCAGGTCCGGCCTGGATCATGTCGCCCGGCTTCAAGCCCACGGGCGCGATGATGTAGCGCTTCTCCCCGTCGCGATAGTTGATCAGCGCGATGCGGGAGCTGCGGCCGGGGTCGTACTCGATCGCGGCGACGCGCCCGGGCACGCCCACCTTGTCGCGCTTGAAATCGACGATGCGGATGCGGCGCTTCGGCCCGCCGCCGCGGTGACGCACCGTGATCTTGCCCTGGTTGTTCCGCCCCGACATCCGCTTGCGCGTCGCGATCAGCGACTTCTCGGGCTTCTTCTTCGTGATCTCGTCGAAGGTGAAGCCTGAACTGCCGCGCCGGCCTGGCGATGTTGGCTTGAATTGCTTTACTGGCATCTCTACACGCCCTCGAACAGTTCGATCTTCTCGCCTGGGGCGAGCGTCACGACGGCCTTCTTCCAGTCGGGCTGCTTGGTCAGCGCGCGCCCGTAGCGGCGGCGCTTGCCCTTCATCACGGCGGTGTTCACTTCTTTGACGCTGACGCTGAACGCCACTTCAACGGCTTCCTTGATCTGCAGCTTGTTCGCGCGCTTGTCCACCTCGAAGGCGTACTTGTTCTGCGCGGCCGCCTGCGTCTGCGCCTTCTCCGTGATCAGCGGGCGCAAGATGATGCCGTACACGTGCAGTTGCTTGGGCATCGCCTACGCCTCCGCCTTCACGAATCGCTTCTTCGGCGCGCGGTCTCCGCCCCAGAGCGCCTCGGCGCCGCGCACGGCGTCTACCGTCATCAGCAGCCCCTGCGCCGCCAGCATGTCGCCGACGTTCAGGCACGCCGCCGGGATCAGGTTCACTTTCTCCAGGTTGCTCACGCTCGACCGCACCGCACGGTCCGTGGCTGCCGTCACGACGAGCACCGAGCGCTCGAACCCCAGCGCCTTCAGCACGCTGCTCATCGCCTTGGTGCTCGGGGCGCTTACGCCCAGATCCTTCACGACGCGCAGCGAGCCGTCGGCGGCCTTCGCCGAGAGCAGCGAGCGGATCGCCAGCCGGCGCATCTTCTTCGGCAGGTCCTTCGCGTAGCTGCGCGCGTGCGGGCCGAAGACGATGCCTCCGTGACGGTGCTGCGGCGCGCCGATCGAGCCCTGGCGCGACGTGCCGCCGCCCTTCTGGCGCCGGATCTTCCGCGTCGAGCCATGTACTTCGCCGCGCGTCTTCGTCGTCGCCGAGCCGACGCGCTTGTTCGCCATCGTCGCGACGAACGCCTGGTGGACGACGGGCACGTTCGGCTCGATGCCGAACACGGCGTCATCGACGTCGATCGTCTCGACTTCTTTCCCTGCTATGTCGTGGACCGAAAGTTTCATCTCGTCACTCGCGGGCGCACAGGCCGTGCGCCCCTACTTTGCCGCGCACAAGCCGTGCGCCCCTACTTCTTGTCCCGCTTCTTCGCGATGCGCACGCGCACCGTGCCGTTCGTCGCACCCGGCACCGCGCCCTCGATGAGTAGCAGCCCTTTGCCTTCGTCTTTCGCGATCACGCGCAGGTTCTTCGACGTCACCTGTACGGCGCCCATGTGACCGGCCATCCGCTGGCCCTTCAGCACGCGCCCCGGCGTGGTGCCCGATCCGATCGAGCCCGGCGCCCGGTGCCGATCCGACTGACCGTGCGTCTTCGGTCCGCCATGAAAGTTATGGCGCCGCACACCGCCGGCGAAGCCACGTCCGCGCGACGTGCCGGTGACGTGCACGAGGTCGCCTTCGGTGAACAGCTCCAGTCCGATCTTGTCGCCGACGCTGTACTCGCTTGCGGCCGGTGATCGGAATTCCTTCACCAGCCGCGCGTTCGTGCCCGCCGCCTTCAAGTGGCCGCGCATCGGCTTGTTCAGCTTCTTCTTCTCGCCGTAACCGACCTGCACGGCGTCGTACCCGTCCTTCACGACGGTCTTCACCTGCGTCACCACCATCGGCCCCGCTTCAACGACGGTCACCGCGTGGATCTTCCCGGCGGAGTCGAACACCTGCGTCATGCCCAGCTTGCGTCCGAGCAGTCCTTCGATTGGCATCGCCCGTCCTCTACAGCTTGATCTCGATGTCCACGCCCGACGCGAGCTGCAGCCGCATCAGCGTGTCCACCGTCTTCGATGTCGGCTCCAGAATGTCGATGAGCCGCTTGTGCGTCCGAATTTCGAACTGCTCCTGCGAGTCCTTGTCGATGAACGGCGAGCGGATCACGCAGAACTTCTTGATCTCGGTCGGCAGCGGGATCGGGCCCGCCACCGCGGCGCCGGTGCGCTCGGCAGCCTCCACGATCTGCTCGGCCGACTGGTCGAGGATGCGGTGGTCATACGCCTTCAGCCTGATGCGGATCTTCTGCCTCGCCATAGTTTCCTTCTTCGGCCGCCTGCGGCGGCCGCGGGCGCAACAGGTTGCGCCCCTACATCCATTCGCGGACGCCGACCGCGCCCCGACATCCGTTCCGGCGTTCTACACGCCCGCGCGCACTGCCTTCTTTACACGCAAGCCCATGATCTTCTCGGTGGCCCCGCGCGGGATCTCTTCGTACCGCTCGAACTCCATGCTGTAGCTCGCGCGGCCGGTCGTCAGCGACCGCAGATCGGTAGCGTAGCCGAACGTCTCCGCCAGCGGCACCAGCGCGCGGAGCACCTTCAGGATGCCGCGCTGCTCCGTCTCGGTCACCTGGCCGCGGCGCTTCATGATGTCGCCCAGCACATCGCCGTAGAACTCTTCCGGCGTGCTGATCTCCAGCTTCATCAGCGGCTCCATCAGCACCGGCGTCGCGCGGTCCATCGCCGCCTGAAACGCCATCGAGCCCGCCGTCTTGAACGCCATCTCGGACGAGTCGACGTCGTGGTAGTCGCCGCCGATCAGCGTCACACGCACATCGATCACGGGGTAGCCCGCCAGCACGCCGCTCTCGAGCGCGCTGCGCACGCCATCTTCGATCGGCTTGATGAACTGCTTCGGCACTTCGCCGCCCACCACCTTGTCGACGAACTCGAAGCCGGTGCCGCGCTCCAGCGGCTCGATCTCGACGCGCGCCACACCGTACTGGCCGTGGCCGCCGGTCTGTCGCACGAATCGGCCCTCGGCCTTCGCCGACGTCTTGATCGCTTCCTTGTACGCCACTTCCGGCTTGCCGACGTTCGCCTCGACGCGGAATTCGCGCTTCATCCGGTCGACGATGACGTCGAGGTGCAGTTCGCCCATGCCGGAGATGATGGTCTGCCCGGTCTCCTGGTCGTAGCGCATGCGGAAGCTCGGGTCTTCTTCGGCCAGCTTGACCAGCGCCTCGCCCATCCGGTCCTGGTCGTCCTTGGTCTTCGGCTCGACGGCGATGTGGATCACCGGCTCCGGGAACGTGATCGATTCGAGGATGATCGGGTGTGCGGCGTCACACAGCGTGTCGCCTGTCGTCGTCAGCTTCAACCCCATCGCGGCGATGCCGCCCGCGGCGACTTCACTGATCTCTTCGCGCTTGTCGGCGTGCATCTGCATGATGCGGCTGACGCGCTCCGTCTTCTGGCGCGTCGAGTTGTACACGCTCGAACCCTGCGTCAGCTTTCCGGAGTACACGCGGAAGTACGCGAGCCGGCCCATGTGCGTGTCGGTGACGATCTTGAACGCGAGCGCCGAGAACGGCTCTTCGTCCGTAGGCTTGCGCAACTCTTCTTCTTTGGTCTTCGGATTGATGCCGACAAGCGGCGGCACGTCGTCCGGCGATGGCAGGTACTCGACGACGGCGTCGAGCAGGATCTGGACGCCCTTGTTCTTCAGGGCGCTGCCGCACAGCACCGGCGTCGCCGTGACGCCCGCAGCCGAGCGGTTCGCCATCAGCGTGACGCGCCGAAGCGCCGCCATGATCTCGTGGGCCGCCAGCGCGTGCCCTTCGATCAGGCTGATCGCCGTCTGCTCATCGACATCGCCGATGGAGTAGATCATCTTCTCGTGCCACTCTTTGGCTTCCGCTTCATACTTCGCGGGGATCGGACCTTCGATCGGCGCGTCGTCGCGGTTGCCCGTGAACGTCCACGCCTTCATGTCCACCAGGTCGATCACGCCCTCAAATTCGGCCTCGGCGCCCATCGGGATCTGGATCGGGATCGGCTTCGCGCCCAGCCGGTCGACGATCATGTCGACCGTGCGCCAGAAGCTCGCGCCCATGCGGTCCATCTTATTCACGAAACAGATGCGCGGGACGCTGTACTTGTCCGCCTGCCGCCACACCGTCTCCGACTGCGGCTCGACACCGGCGACCGCGTCGAATACGACGACGCCGCCATCGAGCACGCGCAAGCTGCGCTCCACTTCGACGGTGAAGTCGACGTGACCAGGCGTGTCGATGATGTTGATCTGGTGGTCTTTCCACTCGGCCGTCGTCGCCGCGGCGGTGATCGTGATGCCGCGCTCGCGCTCCTGCTCCATCCAGTCCATGACCGCCGTGCCCTCGTGGACCTCGCCGATCTTGTACGTGCGGCCGGTGTAAAACAGGACGCGTTCGGTCACGGTCGTCTTGCCCGCATCGATGTGGGCAATGATGCCGATGTTCCGGATGCGCTCGATTGGTATCGTTCTCGCCATTGTCCCTGTTCGCCGCCCCGCGGCACGCTCGCCTCTTACTCCCTCACGCTCGTTCCGTGCTCCCTCTCCCCTTGTGAGAGAGGGCCGGGGAGAGGCGTCCCTCACCGGCAAAGTTCACCGCCGGAGATGTGTATCGCCGGCGGTGTGTGTCCGCCCGAAAGCGGAACTATCCGTCTCCTACCACCGATAATGTACGAAGGCGCGATTCGCCTCGGCCATGCGGTGCGTATCGTCCTTCTTCTTGATCGTCGCGCCCTGCCCGCCGGCCGCATCGACCAGCTCGGCCGCAAGTCGCTCCGCCATCGAGCGTCCGCTGCGCGAGCGCGCCGACTTCAGCAGCCAGCGGATGGCCAGCGCCATGCGGCGCTCCGCGCGGATGTCCACCGGCACCTGGTACGTGGCGCCGCCGACGCGCCGCGGCTTCACTTCGATCGTCGGCGTGGCGTTGCGCAGCGCCATCTCGAACGTGTCCACGGGGTTCTTGCGCGTCTGCGCTTCCACCCGGTCCAGCGCCGCGTAGACGATGCGCTCGGCCGTGCTCTTCTTGCCGCGCTCCATCACCTTGTTCACGAACATCGTGATCGTGCGGTTGTTGTACTTCCCATCGGGAAGAATCTCTCGCTTGACGATCTTTGCGCGTCTCGGCATTGCTCTACTCCGACCTTTAGGTCTTGCGCGTCCCGTACTTGCTGCGGCCGCGCTTGCGGTTCGCCACACCCTGCGCGTCGAGCGCGCCGCGGATGATGTGGTAGCGCACGCCCGGCAGGTCCTTCACGCGGCCGCCGCGGATCAACACTACCGAGTGCTCCTGTAGCGAGTGGCCCTCGCCCGGGATGTACGCGGTCACTTCGATGCCGTTCGTCAGCCGCACGCGCGCGATCTTGCGCAGCGCCGAGTTGGGCTTCTTCGGCGTCATCGTGCGCACCTGCGTGCACACACCACGCTTCTGCGGCGATCCCTTGCCGCGCACCGTGCGGTTCTTCAACGAATTGAAGGTGAACCGCAACGCCGGCGCCTTCGTCTTCTTCGTGGCCTTTTTCCGGCCCTTGCGCACAAGCTGACTAATCGTGGGCACGATTCACCCTGCGTTTCTGCTACGTAACCAAATGGCCATTGGCGTCAGGCACGCCCGTGGAGGGCGCACGAAAGGCCGGCAGCCTTATTACTGAGCCAGTCCGGCGTAGCCACCACGCCCGAAGGCCTGTGACCACCAATGCCGGCCGTTGTCACTTTGGGGTCTTCCGACCTGTAGGTGAGTCTGGCGTCATGATGCCTCCCGCCAGAGCGAGAGACAACACCGGATGGTATCAGCGCCCCCCGAATACGTCAAGGAATCCGCGATTCAGCGCAAAGCTGGCGCAATCCTGCCGTTGACAGGATCGGCCCGCCGCCTAATACTCGGGGCGATGCGTTTTAGTGAGTCGATCATCATCAAATCCTCACCGCAGGCGGCCTTCGCGTACTTAGCCGACCCAGCCACTGCGTCCATCATCGATCCCGCCGTCATCTCGTACGAGCCTGACTCGCTTCCCATGCGGACCGGGATCCGTAACACGATCCGTGTTCGGATGTATGGCATCCCGGTCACGATTGTCAGCCGAACGATCGACTGGGAGGAGGGGCGCCGCATGGTGATCGAGTCCGTCAAGCCGGCCCGGCCAATCCGCGGCACGGCCACCCACCTCTTTGAGGAGATCCCCGAAGGTACGCGCTACACCTGGTCGATGGAGATCACGCCGACCGGGTTCGGCGGCAGCCTGTTCGGGCGAGTGATGACCATTGCCATGCGGCGCAATGCCCGGAAGCAGCAAGCCCGCTTCAAGCGCGTCATGGAGACCGGCGACCCCACGTAGCACCGAAATCATCCTGTAGGGCCACTTCTCCCTTGACAACTCCGCACCACCCCCGTACGCTTGCACCGACTAGAACAGGCGTTTGAAACATACGGTTGCCCGGTTATGATCACCAGGCGTCGGGCACCACAACCAGAGGAGCATCCATATGAAGGGTCTGTCCGCGAAGCAGCAGGGCATCCTCACGTTCATGCGCGAGTTCATCGACGAGCATGACTATCCGCCGAGCATCCGCGACATCCAGGTCGGCTGCGACGTCAGCTCCACCTCCGTCGTCGACTACAACCTCAAAGCGCTCGAACGACTCGGCTTTATCCGCCGCGACCGCGAGGTCTCGCGCGCCATCGAACTGCTCGACCGCTCCGGCGGCCGACGCTCCCGCACCATCTCCGTGCCGCTGATCGGCACGATCGCCGCCGGCCAGCCGATCCCGGTGCCGTCACCCGACAACATCGACTACGACAACGTCTTCGAGGCGACCGAAGAGATGACCCGCGGCCGCGAGAACGTCTTCGCGCTGAAGGTACGCGGCACGTCGATGATCGATGCGCTCGTCAACGACGGCGACATCGTCATCCTCGAGCAGACCAACTCCTGCGACGACGGCGACATGGTCGCCGCGTGGCTTAAGAAAGAGAACGAGGCCACGCTCAAGAAGTTCTATCGCGAAGGTGACCGCGTCCGCCTCCAGCCGGCGAACACCACAATGAAGCCCATCTTCACCGAAGCCAACAACGTCGAGATCCAGGGCAAGGTGCTCGCCACGATCGGCCGCCGCGACTAAGAAGCCCAAGTCTGAATAACCGTGGGGGCGGACCTGTGTGTCCGCCCCCATCCGTTTCCGCACCGATCATCGCGGCCCTTCTCGCCACGGCCGCCACGCGCGACATCACCCTCTCCGCCGGGCGGAGAGGGTCGGCCGAAGGCCGGGGTGAGGTTCCCCCGCGCCGCGCCCCTCCGCCCCGTTCGTTGCTCTTCGTCGATCGCAACCCCTCACCCCGTCGGCGCCCACAGGCGTGGGCGACGGCTTCCCGTACGATCGCTTGACTTTATAGTTAACCAGGTGTACTTTCTTGGGATGACGCGCGCGGCGACACGTCCCGACCGCAAGCCGCTCCCCGGTGACGACGACCTGGGCCAGACACTGATCCTGCTGGCCAAGGCGTTCATCTTCCTCGGAGAGGAGATCGCGGCGACAGGCGGCGTCACGGCGCAACAGTGGGCGGTCCTGCACCAGATCGGTGCGGCCGGCGAAGGCGGGTTGCTCCCGTCAGAGCTGGCCGCGGCAAACAAGACATCGCGTGCCAACGTCACGAAGTTCATCTCGCGGCTCGGACGGATCGGCTATCTCGCGGTCTCGCCGAGCCGTACGGACGGCAGGAAAAAGCGCCTTCGCCTGACGCGCGCCGGCCAGAGGACCCTGGCGAGGATGGATACCGAGAAGCGGGACCGGCTGAACGAGGTGATCGGGGACTTCGCACCCGGGGAGCGCGCCGACCTCCTCCGGCTCGCCGGACGGCTTCTGCTGCGACTGGCGTAGCAGCGCGCACACGGAGGAGGCCGGCGCGCCCAAGAAATCGACGAACCGCCACGGTCGTCTATGCGGCGAAGCAGCGAACGGAGGTCAGCTATGAACGCAACAGCGCACAACGTACTCGTTACCGGCGGCAGCACAGGCATCGGCCTCGCCATTGCCGCCGCGTTTCTCGAGCGGGGTAGCCGCGTCGCCGTCTGCGCCCGAAACCCCGGGACACTGGCGGCCGCGGCCGCGGCCTATCCGGCGCTGCACATCTGGCCGTGCGACCTGCGCCGCGAGGAGGAGCTGCGACGGCTCGTGGGCCGCGCCGAGGAGGAGTTCGGCGGGCTGTCCGTGCTCGTCAACAACGCCGGGATCCAGCTCAACTACGACTTCACGCACGAGGCCCCGGAGGCCGTCCTGGAGCACATCGATGCCGAGGTGGACACCAACCTCACCGCGCTCGCCAAGCTCACCGCACTCTTCATCCCTCTGCTGAAGCAGGCGGATGACGCGGCCATCGTCAATGTGTCTTCAGGCCTGGCGCTCGTCCCCAAAGCGGCCGCGCCTATCTACTGCGCGACGAAGGCGGCGGTCCACTCCTTCAGCAAGTCCTTGCGGTGGCAGATGGAAGACAGCGGGCTGCCGATCCGCGTCTTCGAGCTCCTCCCGCCGATGGTGGACACCGCCATGACCGAAGGGCGGGGCAAGGGCAAGATCCCGCCGGAGCAGGTCGCCGCCGCGCTGCTCGCCGGGATGAAGAAAGGCCACGCGGAGATCCGCGTCGGCAAGGTGCGTATGCTCGCCCCCCTCTCCCGCTTCTTCCCCCGGATGGCGGAGCGCATTCTGCGAAACGCATGAGCGATTTCATGACGTGCATTCACGTGGATCCCTACGTGCCGGGAGTTCCGGTGCCGCACCCCGCGGATGAACATTCAACATCGATCATCGTCCGCATCCAGCAGGAAACACCGTAACCGCCCGCGGACGGGCGCGAGCCAAACCGGCCGCCGGAAATAGGCGAATTACGGTTGCGGCCCCGCCGCTACCGCGCGTACGCCGCACGCGGCGCCGCGCCCTTCGGCGCCATGGCGCACAGCTCGTGTACCAGCAGCTGTAGCGCCGACCCGTCGTCCTGCAACCCGCGCTTTACGCTGAGGTCGGCCGACAGCAGCCGATCGTACGCCGCACGCACCATCGGCCACGAGTAGCGCGACGCGAGCGCGCTCACTTCCCCAACCTTAAACGCCGGCACGCCCGACGCCCGCGCGATCTCGTCTTGCGATGCGCGCCGATCGCGCAGATCCTTCACGATGGCCAGCTGTCGGTACTGCCGCACCAGCATCGCCGAGAGCATCGCCGGTGCCGCGCCGTCCGTCAGCATGCGCTGCAGGGAGTTCAGCGCTTTGCGTTCGTTCCCGGCAACGACAGCATCGGTGAGATTCCAGAACTTCGTGTCGTCGTTCGCCGTCACCAGCGCGCGCACCATCGCTTCGTCGATCGTTTCGCCGTCCGCGTAGGCGCCGAGCATCGCCAGCGCGTTCTTCAGCGCCCACAGGTCCGGCGCCAGCGCGGCGATGAGCGCCTTCTCCGCCCGCTCGTCAATCTTGATCTTCTCGCTCTTCGCCGCCTCGCGCAGCCACTTCGTCAGCTCCGAGCCGGCCAGCGCGCCAAACTCCTTCGTCCGCGCGATCGGTGCGAAGATCGTGAACGCGGCGTTCGTCTTCGAAATATCCCCCTCGACGAACACCAGCGTCGTGGTCTCCGGCATCGTAGCCTTGTCGGCGAGCTGCTTCGCGGCGTCGGCCCATGGCGCGAGCGGGTCGTCGCCATCGCTCTTCTTCTTGCGGCGCCCGCCCTTGATCGCGCCCACGCTGCCCAGCAACTCTTCCACGATGACGAGGCGGTTCGCGGCCAGGAACGGCACCGCGGTCGCGTGCGCGAGCAGTTCCAGCGGCGTCGTCGTGCGGCCATCCAGCACCGTCGTGTTGCTGTCGAGCATGTCATCCGACTGGCGCAGGTCGTCGCGGATCGCTCGCAGCGCGGCGCGCACCTGGTAGTCGTCGTTGCCGTGGAAGAGGTAGATCACACGCGTATTGTAGGCCAGACAGCGCCTACGCGGCGCCGCCATCGCGGACACGCGTGGAAGGTGTCCGACACAACGTCACGCCGGAGCGGTCCGCTCGGTATCGGCCGCGCTGGGCGCGCCTGGAGACAGCCTGTACGCAAGCGGCTCGATGCCCTCGAGATCGCACACGCGCTCGCTCGCCGCGATGAAGGTCGTACTGGCGATGCGGGCACGAGCTGACCGGCCGCCGTGCAGCCGCAGCACGAGATCCCTCGCCCGCTCGCCGAAGAACAGCGATGCCACGACGCCGGGCCGTTCGAGCTGCGTCAGGCGCGCCGTCCAGCCAGTTCCCAGCTCGGTGACCGTCGCGACCCCGCGCGTCAGCATGCGGCCATCGAGCGCTTCCACCACCGCACCGAGGCGAACGGGCGCTGGCACGGCCGCGTCGGCCGCGCGCGGGCTCGTGAGCGGCGCCATCCGCGACGGAGCCGGAGCGTCCGCAGAGCTGTCGGGCTGAAGGCTGGGTACCGCTTCGATGGTCGTGTTCCTCCGCTCTGCAAAAGTGATGCTGTGGCACTGATGGAGCCTCACCGGGCTCCACCTCAGTATCGATCGCCGGTCGAACGCGATGGTTAAGCCGACGTTAAGGCGCGATTAATTCGAGTTCACCGCAGCCCCGTCGGATGCGGATTCATGGCGCCTGAAGCGGGCTGGGGCGAAACGCCCGGCCCAACCGGTGCGCGCATCCAGCTTCCGGCGCCGAATGTGCTCCTCATCCGGTCACGCGCTACATCGCCAATTGCATCTGTCCCGCCACTGGCTGGACCCGCCGCGGCGCCAGCAGGTCGTACTTCAGCCGCAGCCGCTCGACCACGCGATGCACGTCCTGTGTGTACGTTTTCGGCGCATACGGGCCGCGATAGTAGCGAGCATATCGCTCCGAGAGGTGCGGATACGCCTCGCGCAGGAACGGCATGAACCACTCCTTCGTGCCCGGCCGCAAGTAGAGCACGTTGTCGTGCACGAACGATGCTCCGTGCTCGCGCGCCGCTTCGACGACCGCCTCCAGCGACAACGGATCGTCCGTAAGCCCGGGCAGTACCGGCGCCAGCATCACACCGCAGCGGATGCCACGCTCGCTCAACAGGCGCATCGCCTCCAGCCGCTTCCGCGGGTTGGCCGTCGCCGGCTCAGTGCGCCGCCACACCGCTTCATCGAGCGTCGCGACGCTGAAGCTGACTGTCACGTCCGCCACCGCGCTCAGCTCCTCGAGCACATCCACATCGCGGATCACGTGCGGCGACTTCGTGACGATGCTCGCCGGGTTCGCGAAGTCGCGCAGTACCTTGAGGATGCGATGCGTGAGCGAGTACTTCAGCTCGGCCGGCTGGTACGGGTCACACGCCGTGCCGATGGCGATCAACTCGCGCTGCCAGCTCGCCCGCCCCAGATCCTGCCGCAGCATCTCTGGCGCGTTCACCTTCACGATGATCCGCGAGTCGAAGTCGCGCCCCGCGTCGTACCCGAGATGCTCGTGCGTGCCGCGCGCGAAGCAGTACGTGCACGCGTGCTGGCAGCCACGATACGGGTTCAGCGACCAGCGAAACGGCAGCATCCGCGACGATCCCTGGGACACCCGGTGTACCGCGCTCTTGCACTCAATCTCTTCGAAAATGACATCGCTCATAGCAGGCTCCATAGAACACCCGTTCTAGTCGGTCGGGGAGCCTGAGCATACGGCCAGAACAAATGTTTGTCAAGCCTCCGTGGTGGGCATCTCCGGTGCGGCATCGCCATCGCTGGGATGCGGCTCCAGCCGCGGCGCATTGTGCTGCTGCCAGTCCTCGAAGCGCATCACCACGTAGCGCAGCGGCTTCCGTCCAATGCGCAGTTGATTCAGCACCACCACCGGCACCTTGCCGGTGCTCTTGCACGCGTCGATGCTCTGCTCCATCGCCGCCACCACCCGCGCCGGGATCGCCTTCATCGTCTTCACTTCGATGCCGAACGGACCGGCCTCGATGTCGCTCCGCCGCGCGCCGGCGCTCACGATTCGCGACGTTCCAAGCGCCTCGGCGATACGCTCCTCCTGCCGCTTCCAGCGACTGTTCCCCCCATTGCGAGCGCTCATCCGGCACCTCCCCGAATCGCATGGTCCGTTCCGGGCACACTATACGCCCGCCGCCGTCCGCTCCAGCTTCCCTTTCGAGTACTTCGTGCTCCCCACGGGCCGTCGGCTTCGTGGATCGTTCCCCCTCCGAGCCGTACGATGCAGACTGAGTTCGCACAAGCGGAGGCGCACCATGGATTTCGAGACCATCCTCTACGAGAAGGACGGCGGCAAGGCCCGCATCACCCTCAACCGCCCCGAGAAGCTCAACGCCCTCTCGATGCGGCTACAGCGCGAGTTGAACGCGGCGTTGTGGGAGGCTGACAACGACGCCGACGTCCACGTCATCATCCTGCGCGGCAACGGCCGCGCCTTCTGCGCCGGCTACGACCTGACGCCGATGCAGTCGCCGCGGCCGCGCCCGGAATCTCAGCAGGGTGAGCGCGACAAGGGCGAAACGTACACCAACGTCTACCGCGGCATGTCCGTCTTCGATGACGATGTCTGGCAGCTCGAACGGCAGCAGCGCGAGCGCATGGCGATCTGGGATCTGCACAAGCCGGTCATCGCGCAGATCCACGGCTACTGCCTCGCCGGTGGCACCGATCTCGCGCTGCTGTGCGACCTCGTCATCGCCGCCGACGACGCCGTCATCGGCTATCCGCCGGTGCGCGCCATGGGCTCGCCGCCGGCGCACATGTGGACGTATCTCGTCGGGCCGCAGTGGGCGAAATACTTCTTGCTCACGGGCGACAGCGTCACCGGCGCCCAGGCGGCCGAGATCGGACTCGTGCTGAAGTCCGTCCCGCCCGACTTCCTGGAAGCGGAGGTCGAGGCGATCGCGTCGAAGATGGAGAAGATCGATGTCGAGCTGCTGGCGCCGAACAAGCGCATCGTCAACGCCGCGATGGAGCTGATGGGCGCCCGCACCATCCAGCGCATGGCCGCCGAGAACGACGGCCGCGCCCACCTCGCGCCGTCGGTGCGCGAGTTCGGCCGCATCGCCATGGCGCAGGGTCTGAAGGCCGCGCTCGAGTGGCGCGACAGCAAGTTCGGCGACGGCCGCGCCACCACCGGATACCAGCACCGCCGCGCCGAGCAGGAAGCGCGGCTGCGCCAGGAGTAGCGTGATGAACTGGTTCAGAGATCGAACGGCTGGCCCGCAACTACAGCGCATCGCCCGCGGCTGGAGCAAACGCAGCGAACTGCAGAAACCGGCCGAAGAGCACGAACTACCCGGCTCGGATGTCGGCGAGAACGAACGCGCGGCCGCAACCGAGCGCCTTCGCCAGGCGAAAGCCGAAGACGCGGAGCGCGATCGGCGCAGCTAGCGTGATTCTCTGATAACAGCGTTTCGCGACGGGATCCGCCCGCGGCCGCAGTTCGTCAAAACGAGGGTTCGTGCTGCGTCGGTCCGGCGTTGCCGGACGCACAGCCGGGACGGCTATGCCACGCGCTTCGCGTCGCGCACGGCGCGGGCTGAACGCCCGCGCTCCGGGAGGCACCTGCGCCCCGACCCTTCGTGCTCCTTCGTGTCCCCTACACCTACGGGCCGTAGGCTTCGTGGCTCCCGCTCTTTTCATCTGTGAGAATCTGTGAACTCTGCGGACGATGCCAACACCAGGTCGCGCCGTGCGGTACGCCGCGAAGAGGCCACAAGGGCTGCCACCAGCGGCGGCCTTCCAGGCGGACGATCCGGCCGAAGCCCGGCTCCGGCATGTGCCCCGCCGCTATCGTCATGCCCTCTGCTTCGATGCGGTCGAGCACTGCTCTCCTCGTCTGGCTCGCGACGACCGAGTCGTGCTCGAATGCGGGATGCCGCAGCCAATCCGGCTCGGTCACATCGTGCGGATGGCCGATGACATCGCCGGTGATCATCGCCCGCTTGCCCGCCGACGAGACGATGACGCTCATGTGTCCGTCGGTGTGCCCCGGTGTGCAGATCGCCGTCACCTCCTGGGTGAGGTTGGCGTCACCGGCGAGCAGATCCAACACGCCAAGCTTTGCAAGGGGCGTCACGAAATGAGGGATGTGCCCGTTCAGCGGATCGGCGAGGGCCTCCGGCCGATGGAAATGACTCCCATTCGTCCCGGTGCATGACATATCTCGCATTCCGAAACACAGGCTTGCCATCCTCCGTCAGGTTCCAGCCCACATGGTCGATGTGCAAATGCGTGAAAAACACGATGCCCACGTCGCCGGGCGCGCATCCAACCTCGCCGAGGTGTTCCAGAAGAACGCCACCCACGCCTGGAAGAAACGGATTCGGCCGCGCACCAACGCCCGTGTCGACCAGGATGGTCGTCCCCTGCGACCGTACCAGAAAGGACTGGTACGCCCAGCGCACATGTTCCTGGTCGTCGAAGCAGTCGGGATAGCGCCGCTGAAAGGGTTCCCAATCGGCTGCCGGAACCGCTGGATACATGGTCGCGAGCGTCATGAATGGAAAAGCAGCGGCGCCGTCTGTCACGGATGTGATGGCGGCGTTCCCCAGTGACAACGTTTGCGCCCGCATGCCGCCCGCCTCCTTCAAATCAGTGCCAGCACTTCCGCCGCCGCCCGCTCTCCCGAGCGAACGGCGCCGTCGATGTATCCGAAGGAGATCGTGGACGTCTCGGTCCCGGCCCAGTGCACACGCCCGACGGGCTCGCGCAATGCTCGTCCGAAATTTGTCCACGCCCCGGTTGGAAGAATCGCCGCGTACGCGCCCCGGATAAACGGCTCGGCGCCCCAATCGTGGTCGATGTAGTCGATCGGGTGGGCGGCCGCGCTCCCGAAATACCTGGTGAGGCACGCGAGCGCCGCCTCGCGCCGCTCCTCTAATGGTCGCGCTCCGTAGATTCGCGCCTCGGTTCCTTCGAAAAAGCCCAGCAGCATGCCTGGGCTCCCCGATAGCGGTGTATTGTCGAACACGATCTTCAATGGCCCGGTATCGCTGACCACGCGGCCTGAAAGCCCGGCATCTCGCCAGAAAGGCGTCTCGTAGATCGCGTGAGCCTTTATCACCGAGCCCATCGCAAGCCGCTGCGTCAGTTGATCGCGCAGCGGCGGCATCGGCGGCTCATACGAAATCCGTACGGCCATGGGAGGTGGCACGGCGACGATCACTCGCTGGCCGCCCACGCGAAAGTCATCGCCCTCGACGTTCACGCCATCGCTGGTCTGCCGGATCGTGCGCACGGGACTCGAGAGCCTGACACGGTCACCAAGCTGCGCTGCCACACGTCGCGCGACGAGGTGCGTTCCTCCGTCTAGCCGATCCTGCTGCGCACCGCCCTCCGTCAGGAACAGTCTCGTCAGGCTGCCTCCGGATCTGCCATAGAAGAGGAAATGAAGCATGGACAGATCTTCCGCCTGGCAGGAGAACACGGCTTCCACGAGCAGGCGAATCGTTGCTCGCGCCTCCTCAGCGCGCACGTTCTCCCGCAACCAGCTCTCCACCGTCTTCGCATCGAGTGCCGCGGCATCGGGTGCCTCCCACGGTGCATCGAGCGGGATCTCGGCGACAAGCTGCTCTATCGCCACAATGGCCGCCACTACTTCCGCACCGCCCGGACCGCCGCCGGCCGAAGCGCGTATACCGCCGGTAAACGCGAGATCCTCCAACCCGGCTCCGAAGGTGGGAAAGGTCTCGACGCCGACCTCTTTGGCCAGGGCGGCGATGCGATCTTGCCCGGGACCAATCCACTGCCCGCCGTGCTCCACAATGTTCCCGCCGGAAACGTCCTCACTGAGGGTTCGCCCGCCAACACGATCGTTCGCTTCGACAACGAGCACAGATGTCCCAGCGCGGGTCAGATCACGGGCCGCACTGAGGCCCGCGAAGCCCGCGCCAACGACCACCACGTCAACCTGTTCTTCCCACATGCGATCTCTCTCCTCCAGCAGCCGGTGCAGAGATGATAAAATATCATGTTCACCGTCAAAAGGTCAAGAGGCCTCGCGCAGCGAATCGCCACATCAGGCGGGCGGCTTCCCTCGCCGAAGCTTGCGGCTCGCCGCGCGCTCGTGCGCGGGAGGAGCGTTCAGTAGCACGTGTTCGAAGATGCTTTCGAGAATGCCGACGAACGCCGCTCTCGTCATCGCTCGCGGCTCCGCCCTCCATCGGCGTGACATCTCGTCAGTCAGGCAGTTCAGCGCCAGCGAAACCAACCGCGCTGGGCCGAGCACCTCGCGGCCTGCGTCTTGAAGCGATACCACCGTCTGTGCCAGCTGGTCAACATCGCGCCGGAGGAGCGCGTCGCGCAACTCCAGCAGGCTCGGATCCAGGCCGATCGCGTGATCGAACGCGGCAAGGATCGCCCGGTGCCGCCACATCGCGTCCACGTGCCGCTTAATCGCCGACCGGATCAGCTCGTGCGGGTCTGAGGTTTCCGGTTCCCAGAGGAACGTGTCACGATGCAACTCGTCGTACACCTCCGTCATCACCTGGCGCATCAGGTCAGGCTTGCTGGCGAAATACTTGTAGAACGTTCCGTAGGCATACCCCGCTCGGCGGGCGATCTCTTCTACGCGTGCTTCGAGCATGCCCTGTTCGCCGATGACGGCGATGGCAGCGGCGATCAGCTTCTTTCGGGTACTCTCGCCCTTCGGCGTGGCTGGCTTCACTGATGTTGCCATATCTCTTCTTGCACACTTTCCCCATGCCGGCTGATCACCTGCTCGAGATCTCCAGCGTAGGATATCGCCTGGGCCTTGACAGGCCGGCCAGCGGAAGTTACGTTGCCACCCACGCATAGTGACGAATTATCACTTCTATCGGAGGTCATCTCGTGGCGGCAGAACAGGAACTCCTCATTCATGGCGGATCGATCCACACCGTGTCGCATGGCGACGCTGAGGCCATTCTGGCGCATGGCGAGCAGATCGCCGCTGTCGGATCCCTCGCCGAGCTAAGGCAAATGAGCAGTCCCACGGCCGCCACTTTCAACCTCCAGGGACGAACGCTCGTTCCCGCCTTTGTGGATGCGCACAACCACTACAGCCACGCCGCGCTGGGGCGTGCGCGCGCCATCCAGTGCTGGGGCGCCCCGATCGGCGACGTGACGAGCGTCGATGACCTGCTGGCGCGGCTTCGCGCCGATCCGGGAAGCGGCTGGCTCCGCGGATTTGGACTCACGGACGAGCAGCTCGGCCGGCTGCCGACGCGCGAAGAACTGGACGCTGCCGCACCGGAGCGGCCGGTGTTTTTGATGCACTGGTCGCTCCACGAGGCCGTTGTGAACACGGCCGCGTTGGAGATCGCGGGTATCGGCCGCGAAACGCCGGATCCGCCGGGTGGGCTGATCGTCCGCGGGCCAGATGGCGCGCCTACCGGGCACCTCGTCGAGGCGGCGATGGCGCTTGCTGAGCGCCACGCATGGTCGGACATCGACGCCGAAGTGCTCCTCGAAGCCGCATCCGCGAGGCTTCGCTTGGGCATCGGCGCGCTCGGTGACACGTCGACGTCGCCGGCCGCCGAGCGCGCCTACATTGAAGCGGCAGGGCGCCTGCCCATCGAAATCGGCATGTTGTTCATAGGCAGGGACGGCATCCTCGCTCCTCCATTGGATCGTCTCGAAGGACCGGGCGCGGGCGAACGCGCGCCACACGTCCACGCCACGCACATCAAGCTCTGGCTCGATGGTGGCAGGTCGGAGGGCCCATTCTCCGAAGGACGCCACGGCGCGGAAGCGGCCAGCAGCAGGCGCTTCGCTCCCTACAGTGACAGCGATCTTGCGGACATCCTCGCGCGGGCGCGCCGCGCCGGGCTCTCCGTGGCGATGCATGCGATCACCTCTCCCGGCGTTGAGCAGGCGCTCCGAGCCATCGAGGGAGCACTGCGCGCGCATCCAGAGAGCGACGATCCGTTGTATCGAATTGAGCATGCGACTTCCCTGACTGAAGACCAGATTAGACGCATGTCCTCTGTAGGGGCCTGGGCCGTCATTCAGCCACAGATGCTTCAGCTAGCCGGCATGGCCCTACGCGCGATCGCCGACGACCCCGCCGCCGCATGGTGGTTCCGGTATCGCGACATGGCCGATGCGGGAGTAAGGCTGGCGGCCAGTTCCGACTACCCGTGCTTCGTGGGTCTTTCGCAGTATGAGTCACCTCTCTTCGGCATGCAGACGGCCGTCACGCGAGCGACCGCCGATGGCGGAACCCACAGGCCTGACCAGGCCCTGACAGCGGCGGAGTCGCTACGCGCATCAACGTTGGGAGCCGCGGGCGCTTTGGGCCTCGATCATCGACTAGGATCCGTGGAGCCCGGCAAAGACGCATCGTTTGCCATCCTCAACGCCGATCCCCTGGCTTCAAGTGTCGACTGGAACGACCTGCGAGTTGATCGCCTCATGCTGCGCGGCGTCTGGCGGTACGAAAGCGGCGACGCCGGCGGTGGTCATCACCCGGGGCCGCCGGCAGCGGCGCCCCCGTCTGGTTGATCCGCAAGCAGGCAGCACCGGCGCGCTCCTCGCCTTCAACCGCAAACAGTCCCCCCAACCTTCGCGCTCCTTCGCGCCCTCTACGGGCCGTAGGCTTCGTGGTTTCCTTCCCCCACTCATCTGTGGGAATCTGTGAAATCTGTGGACAGCCACTCGTCGCGCAGCACCGACATCGCCACCACGTCGTGAAACCGCCCCTCCGTGAAGTGCGCGTCGCGCATGCGGCCCTCCTCGACGAAGCCGCACTTCCGGTACGACGCCTGCGCGCGCACGTTGAAGTCGTACACGTGCAGTTCGACGCGATTCAGGTTCATCTCCTCGAACGCGAAGCGCACGAGCGTCGCGACGGTATCGCTGCCGTAGCCCTTCGACCAGAACGCCTTCTCGCCGATCATGATCCCCAGCTCCGCATCGCGGTTCTCCGGCGATGCGCGATGCAGCCCGCAGCCGCCGATGTGTGCTCCATCCTTCGTTTCGATCGCGAAGCGCAGATCAGCGAACGCCATGGGTACGGATGTCGTGGTCCGCACAAACGCTTCTTCCGCCTCGCGGGACCACGGGTACCTGCCGCCCATGAAGCGCGTCACCTCACGGTCGTTGATCCAACGCGTCATCCGCTCGACGTCCGACATCTCCCGCGCCCGCAGGTTCACGAGCTTGCCCTCGATCATGACGCCGCCTCCGATCGCGCTTGTGTGACGCCGTGAAGCGCATAAAACTCGTGACGCAGGATGGCCATCACGAGGCCGTCGCCGTACGCGCCGTGCAGAAAGCGCACCTGCCGCATGCGCACTTCCTCTACAAACCCGCACTTGCGGTAGCAGGCGATGGCACGCGGGTTCTCCGCATCTACCGCCAGATCGATTCGGTGGAAGTTCATCTCATCGAAGGCGAAGCGAAGAAACGTCAGCATGGCGTCGGCGCCATAGCCCTTCGACCAGTACGCCTTCTCGCCGATCACCATTCCCAGCCGGGCCTTCCGATGCTCGGCCGACATCTCGTTGAAGCCGATGTTGCCGATGTGCACGTCGTCCTTTGTATCAATCGCGAAGAACACATTCTTGCCGTACATAATCGGCTGCGACGCGGCCTCGCGCATCCACACCTCCTCGGCGGCGAGCGAGAGTGGGTACCGCATACTCAGGTACGCCGTCACCTCGCGATCGTTCATCCAGCGATAGTTCCGCTCGAGATCCGTCATCTCTCGCGCCCGCAGATTGACCAGCTTGCCCTCGATCACGCCCGTCACCTCCTCGTTTCCGTCTCTACGAATCTCTCAGCGAACCGGTCACGCTACCGGCCGGCTATTGCCTCTCACCCCGTCTGCCTTCCAACCCAAACCTCCGCGCCCTTCGCGCCTTCGCGGTGAACCTCGGGATTCCCCTGCGTAGAACGCTCGCCCAAACCCCAGTGCATGCCTCAGGCCCGGCTACTTCCCAAAGAACCTCCGTGCCCTTCGCGCCTCCGTGGTGAACCTCGAACCATCACAACAACAAAGCCCACCGTACTGGTGGGCCTGCTCGTTCGTCCGATGTAGCGTTGTCCCTGGCTACGGTCTCGCGATGGCAGGCCCCGGCTGTCCGATGGCGCGCAGCCATACGCGGCGCATCGACCGCGCGTCGGTAGTCTGTCCTGCGTTGCTCAACGGTCGGCCCTGCATAGCACTCCTCACGAAAGTTGGCGCAGTATACCCGCTCGCGCGGCGGCCTCCGCAACCCCGCGACGAAGGTCTCGCCTGCCTCCAGCCCTCGTCTTTACCACACCGGCCCAGCGCATTTGTCTCCTCTCCACAGTGTGGAGAGGAGGTGGCCGAAGGCCGGAGGTGAGGCCGCGCGCACCAGCCGCGGCGATTGCACCACAGGCGGAAGGAAAAAATCTGCGCCAAATTTCACCCGGATCACTGGACGACCGGCGCGTTGTGGAGTACTACAAGATCAACAGATCCGCCGGCGCACCGCGAAAGGAGTCACATCATGACCGACGACACGACGACCCTTATGGATGAGGAGCAGATAGCGACCATCGGCGCGAACGGCGCGTCGGCCGAGGCGCCCCAATCACAGATGCCCATGCCCGGTCTGCCACCGGCCCCGGCGCCCGTGATGGCTGCGCCGAAAGCCGCAAAGCCGGCGATAAAGAAGGCCGCTCCAAAGAAGGCCGCAGCAAAGAAGCCGGCGGCGAAGAAGCCCGCCGCGAAGAAGCCCGCCGCGAAGAAGCCCGCCGCCAAGAAGCCCGCCGCCAAGAAGGCAGCGCCCAAGAAGAAGGCAGCCGCCGCAAAGGCCAAGCCCGCAGCCAAGAAGAAGCCGGCAGCGAAGAAGGCGGCTCCGAAGAAGAAACCAGCGGCAAAGAAGAAGCCGGCAGCGAAGAAGAAGCCGGCAGCGAAGAAGGCGGCTCCGAAGAAGAAGCCAGCCGCAAAGAAGGCTGCCGTCAAGAAGCCCGCGGCGAAGAAGGCCGCGCCCAAGAAGAAGGCAGCCGCCAAGAAGCCAGCAGCAAAGAAGGCCGCGCCCAAGAAGAAGGCCGCACCGAAGAAGAAGTAACTGCGGCGAATTCAGCACCGAACAACGTAGGGGCGCACGGCTGTGCGCCCCTTTTGGTGTGCGGCACGCAGGTTCCGTAGAATATGCGTCTGGAAGGTGGCAAAGTATGGTGCACGCGCCGCAATCACGTCCCCGATCGAAACCACGATCTGGTTCTTTAGCCGACCTAGCTCGAACACAGCGATTGCCTTCCGGGCGGCCTGACTACGTGGCGCTCTTCTCTAAGGTCTGGCGCACCCCCGGCGAGGTCGCGACGTTCCAGCGCCATCTTCGCAGCATCCGCCGCGCCTCAAGCGATTGATCCCGCGAGATCCGCCATTCGTCGTTGTGGACACCAGCGTCCTCGCGCACCTCACAAAGGCGAGCCGCTTGTCGGTGACCTACGATTCGCTCATAGGACCTCGCACCATGGCCATTTCGTTTCAGACGGACGCGGAGTTGCTCTCCAGCGAATACGCACCGCGGAGACAGGCTCGACTCAACTACGCGTTGTCCTTTGCGCTCAGGCTTCCACACACCGCGGAGACGAGCGTCTGGTATGCGAAGATCGTGACCGTCCGTAAGGAGTTGAAGAGGGCGCGCAAGGCAGGCGGCGATGCGGGCGACGCCGATGTCTGGATCATCGCGGGCGCCGCGGAACACCGCATCCCGCTCATCAGCCATGACCGGCAGATGGTCGTCCTCGCACGTTCGTCGGATCAGCGCGCGTACACAGCCATTCCAACTCTGCGCTCGGGCAACCCCGCATGACCCCACCGCTCGCCGGCGTCCGCGTTCTCGACCTCACCTCCGGCGTCTCCGGCCCGTGGTGTACGAAGCTGCTCGCCGATTACGGCGCCGACGTCATCAAGATCGAGCGGCCAGCCACCGGCGACGAATCGCGCGGCCACGGGCGATTTCCGGGCGGCGTGCCGCATCGCGAGAAGAGCGCGCTCTTCCTCTGGCTCAACACCGGCAAGCGCGGCATCACCCTCGACGTCGCCACATCCACGGGCCGCGCGCTCGCGATGCGCCTCGCCGCCCAGTGCGATGCCGTCGTCACCGACTATCGCCCGTCCGACGCGCGGCGCCTCCGCCTCACCCACTATGATTTCGCCGCCGTGAACCCGCGCATCGTGACGACATCGGTCACGGCGTTTGGTCAGAGCGGGCCGTACGCCGACTGGCTGGCGACGAACCTCACGTCGTACGCCGCCGGCGGCCAGCACTACCTCACCGGCGATGCCGATCGCGAGCCGCTGCAGAATGGCGGCTACCAGGCGCTCTACCAGGCCGGCACGTGGGCCTTCGGCGCCACGCTCGCCGCGATCTGGAACGCGCGCGCGTGCGGCATCGGCCAGCAGGCCGAGATCTCCGGCCAGGAGGTGATGGCGGCGATCCTCGAGATCTACCTGCCCGATTACGCCTACCGGAAGTCGGAAGCGCTGACGACGCGCCGCGGCAACTTCTCGTCCGCTGTCGTGGGCATCTACCCTGCCATCGACGGCTACATCGGAATCCACGCGATGCCGAAGAACTGGCCGCAGCTAATCAAAGCGATGGACGCCGAGTGGATGGCGGCCGACGAGCGCTTCGTCGACAACCGCGCCCGCCTCCGCAACGACGACGAACTTATGGCGCAGATGTTCGTCTTCGCCGCCGGCGTCACGCGCAAGGAAGCCTATGACCGCGCTGGCCAGCACCGGGCGCCGATCTCGCCCGTCAACACCGTCGCCGACCTGCTCGAATCGGAGCACCTGAACACGCGCGGCTTCTTCGTCGATGTCGAGCACCCCGTCGCCGGCACGTATCGCTACCCCATCCCCGGCGCCCGCATGCCCGCCACACCGCCCGAACTGCGCCCCGCGCCGCTGCTAGGCCAGCACAACGGCGAGGTGTGCGGCGATCTGCTCGGCCTCACGCCGCGCGATCTTGCGCGACTGTCCACGGCGGGGGTGGTATGAGCAACGGTTCGCGCGCCACTACGCGATCCGCCGGTCGTAGGGACGCACCTTCAGGTCCGTCCCGAACACTGCCGGCAAGAGCGACGCGGCCTCAATCGACCACCGACTCCCCGAATCGCTGTAGGGGCGCAACCCGTTGCGCCCTCATCCGCCGCCAACCGCCCGCGGTAGGGGTGATATGAGAACGACACGCGCGCACAACGACTACCGCGAAACGACGTGGCTCAACCCGAAGGTTGAAGTCCGCGATTCAACGATCGAAGGACGTGGATTGTTTGCGCTGCAAGACATCGAACCCGGCGAGATGATCATCATCATGGGCGGGCGCGTGCTCACCGACGACGAGTTCCCGGCGTTGCGCCTCGAGAAGTACAGCTCAGCGGCGATCGACGAGGGCCTGAACATCCTTCTCGACACACCGAACCCAGCCGAGTGCGGCAACCACTCGTGCGATGCGAACACGTGGATGCGCGACGAAGTCACGACCGAAGCGATGCGGCTCATCCCCGCCGGTGGAGAGCTCACAATCGACTACGCCACACACACAGGCACGCCGGATTGGTCGATGCCGTGCAACTGTGGCTCGACGCTTTGCCGCCACACTGTCACCGGCAACGACTGGCGCCGAGCGGATGTGCAAGAGCGATATCGCGGCCACTTCTCGCCGTTCCTCAACGCGCGCATCGAACAACTTCGAGGCCGAGCGGCCACCCCGCCAATGACCGACACCTCCAACATCCAACATCCAACATCGAGCCCGCCTCCGATCTCCAACCTCCGACCTCCGACGCCCTGCCCCTGGCCGGCATCCGCATCCTCGACCTCACGATGGTCTGGGCCGGCCCCTCCGGCACGCGCCTGCTCGCCGACATGGGCGCCGAGGTGATCAAAGTCGAGTCCGCTCGATCGTGGGACATGCTGCGGTCGCTGCACTTCCTCAGCGGCTCGCCGCACGGCTGGTGGAACCGCGCCGCCTACTTCAACCACAACAACCGCAACAAGTACGGCATCACCCTCGACCTGCAGACAGAGCGCGGCCGCGAGCTCGCGCTGCGACTCGTCGCGACGTCCGACATGGTCTTCGAGAACTATCGCGCCGACGTCATCGGCAACCTGCGTCTCGACTACGACGACCTGCGTGCCGTCAAGCCGGACATCATCCTCGTTTCGATGCCATCGCACGGCAAGAGCGGCCCCGAATCGCACCACGTCGCCTACGGCACCAACGTCGAACAGCTCTCCGGGCTGGCATCGATCACCGGCTACCCCGGCATGGGCCCGCACAAGTCGCCGATCGCCTACGGCGACCCCAACGCCGGCGCCATCGCCGCGGCGGCCGCGCTCGCCGCGTTGCACCATCGTCGCGAGACCGGCGAAGGCCAGCACGTCGAGGTCGCTCAGTGGGAAGCGATGATCGGCAACATCGGCGAGCACATCATCGCCCACCAGATGCGCACGCGCGACGAAGAGCGCGCAGCATTCAATCCTGGCGCGGCGGTTGACCGTGGCGCGGGCTTTCAGCCCGCGTCGTCCCCCGCGGAGGAGCCCAGCCTCGGCAACCGCCACATCTCCCGCGTCCAGGGCGTGTACGAATGCGCCACGCCAGACGAGTGGGTCGCCATCTCCGCCGGCTCCGACGCCGAGTTCGCCGCACTCGCCGCCACGATCGGCCGACCCGAACTCGCGCGCGACCCGCGATTCGCCGATGTCGTCTCGCGCCGCCACCATCACGACGAGCTCGACGCGATGATCGCCGAATGGACGCGCGGCAGATCGCAGGACGACGCCGCGCGCGAGTTACAGGACGCTGGCGTCTCGGCGGCGCCCGTGCTGAAGATCCCGCGCCTTATGGAAAACGAACACCTGCGCGCCCGCGGCTTCTGGGAGACCGTCGCCAGCGCCGACGCCGGCACCTGGGACATGGAGGGCCCCGTCTGGCGCATGTCACGCACCCCCGCCCACATCCGCCTCCCCGCGCCCATGTTCGGCGAGCACAACCAGTGGGTGCTGGGCGATCTGCTCGGCCTGAGCGATGCGGAGGTCGCCGCGCTAGATGCCGAAGGCGTCACGGCCCGCGAGCCAAACCTCGGCGTGCATTCGTGAGCGGCACGCGCCGATAATCCCACATGCCGAAAGAAACAGCTCTCGACGCGCCAGCCGAACTCACCCTACGTATCGGCGAGTCAGTAATCAGGCGCGATCTGGCATTGTTTCAGAGGATGACCGGTTTCGCAGCGCTCGCGCTGAGGAGCCAAATCAGCGTCGTGTACCTCACAACAGACAGAATCGTCTTAGTGCCGCCAAGGCTCCCTGGTTGGCACGCTGCGGCTCGTTTCCTTCGAGATTTGACCTCTCGACGGCCCGGTGTGGGGGCTTTGAGTAGAGCAGAGGCCTTTGATCTCTCGGACATTACGCTGATTCGCCCAACATTGTCGATGTTCCAGGTGAAGTTCGACGGCTGGACGGTTACTCTCATCGAAAAGGTGTTGCCGTGGGAAACCCCGGCGGCGCCAGAAGTTCAGTCGACGTTCTTCGCCGCTTTCGAAATTGCCTGCCAAGAAGCGCGCTCCCGCGCCACCTCTAACAACGAGCAGCCGTAGTCAACATCTAGTCCCGGCCCGCCTCCCAAAATCTGTGCCATCTGTGAAATCTGTGGTTCCCGTCCCCCTATCCAATCCGTGAAATCCGCGTAATCCGTGGTTCCCCTCGTCGTCCCAATCTGCGAAATCTGCGAAATCTGCGGTTCCCCCGCCCCACCGATACACTGCCCCGAACGGAGGCCCGCACTGACCGTCGATATCGCTGCCATTAACGAGCGCGTACGCGCGCAGAGTCGCTTCGTCGACGCCGTCCGCGCCGAAGTCGCGAAGGTGATCGTCGGCCAGGACGTGCTCGTCGAACGGCTGCTCATCGCGATGCTCTGCCGCGGCCACATCCTCATCGAGGGCGTCCCCGGCCTCGCGAAGACGCTCACGGTCAGCACGCTGGCGAAGGCCATCGATGCCACGTTCGTGCGCATCCAGTTCACGCCCGACCTGCTGCCCGCCGATGTCACAGGCACGACGATCTACAGCCCGCAGGACGGCCAGTTCCACGTCCGCAAGGGCCCCATCTTCGCCAACATCGTCCTCGCCGACGAGATCAATCGCGCGCCGGCGAAGGTGCAGTCGGCGCTGCTCGAAGCGATGCAGGAGCGCCAGGTGAGCATCGGCGGCACGACCTTTCCGCTCGAAGACCCGTTCATGGTGCTCGCGACGCAGAACCCCATCGAGCACGAGGGTACGTACGCGCTACCCGAAGCCCAGCTCGACCGCTTCATGCTGAACGTCCGCATCACCTACCCCACGCGCGACCAGGAGAAGCAGATCCTCGATCGCTTCGTCGTCGCCGGTGACAGATCCGCGATCACCCGCGTCATCACGCCGGACGCCGTGCTCGCAGCCACCGACGCGCTCGCCGGCGTCCACATGGACGACCGGCTCCGCGACTACATCGTGCACATCGTCTACGCGACGCGAGAGCCGCAGTCGTACCGCATGCCGGAGATGGCGCCGTTGATCGAGTACGGCGCCTCGCCCCGCGCCACGATCTTTCTCGCGCAGGCGGCGCGTGCTCACGCATTCGTCAACGGACGCGGCCACGTCGAGCCGGACGACGTGAAGTCGGTCGCGATGGACGTGCTGCGCCACCGCATCGTCCAGACGTACGAGGCCGAAGCCGAGAACGTCACGCGCGACGACATCGTGCGCCGCGTGCTCGCAGGCGTGGAGGTACCATGAGCGACGACGTGATCTTCCATCTCGTCCCCGGCGAGTACTACCGGGACAGCGACTCGTCCGGACCGTACAGGCCCGCGACCTTCGACGAGGAAGGATTCATCCACTGCACGCAGGGCGTCGACAACGTCGCCGCCGTCGGCAATCGCCACTACAAGGACGATCGGCGCATGTACATCGTCCTCGTCATCGACCGGTTGAAGGTGGAGCCGGAGATCCGCTACGACGACGCGGCACGCATCTACCCGCACATCTACGGCCCGCTCAACCGTGACGCGATAACCGACATCCTCCCCGTCCTCCGAGAAAGCGACGGCTCGTTCCTGCCCCCGAACCTCAAGCTGCGGAAGTAGCGCATCCCTTCAGCTTCCGCGCGAGCGTTCGATATTCAAGATCGAACCCAATCGTACGCGTAGGTGTCGTATTCAGACAGGTTGTTGACAGATCCGTGAGATGGGCGGGCGGTGTCCGAGCGCGGCGTGCGGCCTGAAATGATTGTACAGGTGCTGGTAGAGACCGAGCGCATCGTGCCGCGCGC
>Ga0080064_1000394_pt1 | contig 119510 bp, 84 predicted proteins | sample Subgrocontami54m_FD_69260 | JGI IMG/M metagenome (GOLD analysis project Ga0080064, IMG submission 69260) | Subsurface groundwater microbial communities from S. Glens Falls, New York, USA - GMW46 contaminated, 5.4 m (SPADES assembly) (version 2) ...
TGTGGATCGTGTTCGCCGATGACCTCCGCGGATGCCGTGCGTCGCGCGTGGGGATCGGGGGGGGCCGAACAATGCAGGGACCCGTGACCGTCGGGCCGGGTGTGTGTTTCGCGCCTGCGATCGACACGAGCCGCAGCGTCACCGTCGTGCTGCAAACTGCCACGGGCTGGCGCGCAGCTCCCCTGGAACGAGCCGGTCAGGACCCAATGCGCTACCCAATCGTCGCACCGGCCGGCGATCGTTGGATGGCTCGCGCGGACGACGGGACGATGGCGACGTCGCGCGCGGCGGGCACGGTGGACGAGATCGAAGTGCGCCGCGCCGACGGTCGCGGCTCGCGCGTGATCGCAACGGGGCCAAGTCTTGCGCAGCTTGCCATCGAACGTGTGCGGTGGGGGTACGCGGTTGCGTGGACCCCACGCGGCGCGTCGCAGACGACCGTGTTGCGACTCGACGACGCTCTGCAGGACATCGATGGCGCCGAGAACATCGATGCCGGCGGCGGCGGGCTCGCGATTGCGCGGTGGCAGGACGAGGCGTGGGTTGCGACTTCGTCGCGATCGGGCGATCTGCGCGTCGTTCGATTCGCGCGACACGATCGGCGACCCGGCATCGACGCACCACGAACCGGGACGGTGAGCGATGTCGGCGTCGCGGCGCTGCGTTCGGGCGGCGTTCTCGCGTGGTCGGCCGAGGGGCTCCACGGAACGGCGCTCAACGCGATGCAACTCCGCTGTGCGCGGTGATGAGACGTGCGGCGAGTTGGCGGGGCTCCTACGACTGCACAATCTTCGACACCACCGTCGCCTCGAGATCGCCGCGCCGCCGGTCGACCTCGCGCTGCAGCGCCGCGAGCGCCCGTCCGCGATGGTCGTACAGGCGCCGGTGGGGACGCTTGCGCTTCGAATCACTCAACAGTGCGTACGTCACCCAAGGAAACACCGCCGTGACGTCGGCGTGAACGTACATGCTCCGCGCAACGCCCTCCGGCGACACCTTGCCCCACGTGTGCCCCTCCCCCGCCGGGCACGACGACAGCGCGCCGTTGTCGACCGGATCGACGCAGAACTGCACGTCGATGTCGAACCCGTCCGTGGGGACGAAAAGAATCTGATCGAGCAACGGTTCGCCTTGCAGCGTGTAATTCTTCGGCACACCGCCGCCGAGAATGAGAACGGCCAGGCGCTTCTTCAGCCCGCGCAGACCGAAGTGCTGCATCGCACCCATCTCGAACACGTCATCGTTGATGTCGATCTCCAGCTTGAACGTCTCGGGGTACAGCCGCTTGAGCTTCACCACGTTCAGGAAGATCGAGCCGTCTTGCACGGCGCCAACGAAGATCGGGACTGCGCGCCGGTAGCACGTCGCGAGCAACGACGGACTCTTCACCCCAAGGGCCTTCTCGATTTGAGAGATGCGCCGTCCGAGCAGGTAGTGAAGCTCCGGCGTAGTCATTCGCCGCTGGAATTCCGGCAGAAGCAAGATCGCGCTGAACAGCTTGTCGGTCTCGAGTAGCGTCTCCTCCCAGAACCCGAGGTCGTAGATCCGAATGATCCGGGCGAGTCGCAACGACAGATCCCCCGCGTTCGGATCGATCTCGCGGATCCGATGCCCGATGATTCGATGCGCGTCGTGGTACAGGTTCGCGCCCGTCGTCGTGAGGCAGTCGATCAACCCCCGCTCGATGAGCGGAATTAGGCACGACTGGTGCAGACCGGCGGGTGTCATCGCGCCGGACAGCGTTGCGAAGATCACGTAGTCCTCGTCCATCGCGCGCCCCAGCAGTTCGAATGCCGTTCGTACCTGACGTCCGACGAACGCCGGGAAGTGCGTCGACATGACCTCGGCGGGACGTTCGCGACCGGTGATTCCGGGCATTTGAACGTCGCGCGCGCGTTCGAATCCCCGGCGAAGCTTCCCGGCGATCTGCAGCGGGCGTTGGGTGACCTTTGTCTGTTTTCGTGTGCCCATGGTCGTGCGCACGTGCCTACCAGCGCGCGAGCGCGCGAATCAAGACGCGAGTGTCCGCAACTTCTTTCGAGTCGACCGTCCGGGACCTGTCAACGCATCGCGGCGCGCGCGGCGTCCCGCGTGAGTTCGTATGGCGTCGTTGCAATTGCGCGTGCGAGCGCCGGCCGCACGCGCGGGTCGCGGTTCCCAGCGAGTGCACGCGCGGCACGCGGACCGAGCCGTGGGTCGTCGAGCAGAGCGATCCACAGTTCGGTCGCGGCGGGGGCGTGCAAGCCATCGAGGGCATCCACCCACGCGTCGACGCTCGACGCGTCTGCAGCCGGGTCGCGAACCGCGGCGATCAACACGTCGACGCCGTCGCGGTCTCCCAGCCGCGCGAGCCCCAGCGCGGCGCGACGACGATCGTTCGGGCTCCCGCCGGCCAGGATCGTTCGTGCCATGTCTCCACCCCTCGGGTCTTCCAGTAGCGCGAGCGAAAGTGCTGCCTCCGTCCGCACCGCGATGCGCGCGCCGTTTGCCGCGAGCGCCAACGCAACCAGAACCTCGGGCACGCGCGCGCGCAGATCGCCGAGAACGCGCGCCGCACGCGCCGCGACGCGCGTGTCGGGCCCCGCGAGAAGCGCCGCGACCTGCAAGACGACGGATCGGTCGCCCTGCATTGCACGCACGAGCACCGCGGGAAAGTCCTCACCGCCACGCTCCAGTTCGAACACCCCGTGGCTGCCCCCCCATGCGGCGAGTTGCTCCCGAAGGTCGCGGAGGGACGGCGAGTTTCCGTCGATCACATTCCTGCGCTCGCCGGCGTCGTGTACGAGGTCGTAGAGTTCGCACGTGTCGGTTGCGACATCGCAGATGAGCTTCTGACCACTGCGCACGATCATTTGCTGCGTTCCAACGCTAGCGAACACACTCACACCTCGAGCGTCACCGAAAACAACCGGTCCGAGGTCGCGTCCCCGCAGTCTCGACGGTCGCGGAAGTCGCAGCGCAGCGAGCAGCGTCGGAAACACGTCGACGAGGCTCGCCGGTTCGCGAACTCGCGTCGAGCGGAGGCCCGGCGCGGACACGATCAGTGGGACGCGCGCCTGTTCGTCGAAGAGTGTCGTCCCGTGGAACCGTCCGCCGTGCTCGCCGAATTCCTCGCCGTGGTCCGCCGTGACGATCCACACCGCGCGACGCGCACGGCGCGCGAACGCATCGCGGATCTGGGTGATGGCACCGTCGGCCGTGCGGATCTCTTCGTCGTAGCGCCCGAGTGCGCCGTCGCCGAACTGCCCCCGCGTCGCATCGTGCGCGTCGTACGGTTCGTGGGGTTCGAACAAGTGCACCCACACGAACACTCGACGCGCCGCCGGAATCTCCACGAGCCAACGCTCGACGTCGACCGCGCGCGTCGCGGCGGGGTCCCAAGAGATTCGCGATCGCTCGAAGTCGAACGCACGCGCTCGCAAGTCACCGAGTCGATCGCCGTCGACGTGAAACACCGCCGGCGGGAAGAACGCGGCGGTCGCATAGCCCACGTCTCGCAGGCGCTGCGTCAGCGTCGTGTGCGTTCGACCGCCCATTCGGCTCAGGGGCTCGAAGTATTTTCCCGTGAAGAGCGATGCCAGCGAATACGACGTGTGCGGCGTGGTGCAATACGCGCGGTCGAAGGTAATTCCCTCGCGCGCCAGGGCGTCGATCGTCGGTGCGCGACCGGGCGGCCCGCCATACGCCTGGAGACGATCGGCACGCAGGGCATCGACGGTGACGAGAACGACGTCGAGCCCGCGGAAGTCGAAACTCTGCCCGGAGACGCTCCGGTCGTCGCGCAGTGCCACGCTCGCGACGGTTCGTGCGGGCGTCACGCGCGCAAGTCCACGCACCGAAAACGCGGCGATCGGGGCGTGCTCCATTGCAAACGCGCGCGTCACTTCCGAGCGCATGACGCGCGCGGACGCAACGCCCGCGCCGACCAGCAATGCGACGAATGTGGCGCGGACCAGCATCGTCGCCGCTCGAGACATGCGCGGCTGGAGTACGCGGACCGCTGCGATCGCACACATGCACGCGATGGCGGCAGCGAATGCGTGCGCCCACGGGTACAGCCGGCGAAGCACGAATACGTGCCCCGCGTAGGCGCCGAGCGAAGTGCTCGCGAACGCCGCCGACCACGCCGACGGCACCGTGCGCATCGAACGGGCCACGCGCTCGCGCGCACCGAACAGCGCCGCGCTGCCGACGACAAACGCCAGCACCGTCGCCACGATCAAGACGGGGCGCAGGCCCGAACGCCGAATTGCCCCGCCCCACAGCAGCGCCCGCGCGAGCCAAATGCCGCACGCGGTGCCGAACGCCACTGCGAGAATCCCGCGCTGGTTGACCGACGCACGACGTGTCGCGATGTCGAACAGCGCTGCGACCAGTGCGAGCGCACCGACTGTGCCAGCGCACACCGCGCCGATTTCCAACGCGACAGACCGCGGCACGGGCGCGCACCCGCGGCGATGGAATTCGCACGTTCCGGCAACGACCGTGTCGAGCGCGCCACCAACCACGCCCGCCGCGAGTCCCGCGATGCTCCAGGCTCCCCCGCGCGCGGCGCGCTGTGCGCCGACGTTGCCAGACGCTCCCACTCGGGCCTCGGCCTCGGCCTAGCGGAACACGACGTCCAGCAGTTCGTAACTTCGCACGCCGCCGGGCGTTCGTACGGTGACCTCGTCGCCAACTTCGCGGCCGATCAGCGATCGTGCGAGCGGGGACACGACCGAAATCGTCCCAGCGTCGAGGTCGGCTTCGACGGGGCCGACCAGTCGATACACGAGCTCTTCGCCCGTTTCGGTGTTGCTGAGCTTCACCGTCGCGCCGAACGCGACCTTGCCACCCGACAGCTTCGCGGGATCGATCACTTCCGCTCGCGCGAGGGCGTCCTCGATCGTGTCGATCCTGCCCTCGACGAACGACTGCTTCTCACGCGCGGCGTGGTACTCGGCGTTTTCGGACAAATCGCCGTGCTCGCGAGCCGCGGCAATTTCCTTGATGATCGTCGGGCGTTCGATCTCCTTGAGCTTCTTGAGCTCGATCTTCAGCCGAGTGTGGCCCTGGGGCGTCATCGGAATGGACGGGAGCATGGCGTCAGTTCTCGTGGGAGGCGGACCTCGATCCGCCCCTGTAATGGGGTGAAAGCTCGCGCTCCCCGCTGGGACCGCTCCGACGGTCGTAGGACGCGACGGCCGAGCATAGCGAAGCTTCAAGGACATCGCCAGCGTGCGACACCCGGTTCGCCGTGGGAACCACGGACCGCGGCGTAGAGCCCCGAACGGAGGTCGCCGCCGTCGGGAACGTCCCCGTCGAACGCCGCCTCGATCAGGCTGGCCCCAAGCGCCCCGCCGTCCGCGGAGAGCGCCCGCCGGAGCGTGACGATTGCCTCGCCGCGGCGCTCGGCCCAGAAGATCCACGTCTCGGGCCCCGCGGTCACAATCTGGGAAACGCCTGTCGGCACGGCGTTTGGGTCGGTGACAACCGTCGCCGCGCGCGTCCCGCGCAGGTCGGCGTCGAGGCGCAATACGGCAACGTTTCCACCGTCGCCGAGCGACTCGCCCTCCGCGTCTCCCGCGACCCGATACGTGATCCAGACCGCCCCGTCCCGCGCGATGCCCGAGACTCCGAAACGAGTTGCGGACGCAGTCGTCAGTCGAATCGGGATCGGGATCGCGCGTCCGTCCGGAGGAATACGCCGAATCCAGAGATCCGTGGCCGTCTGGTTGGCCGACCCCGCGTCCATCGCCGCAAGCGCCAGCCAGATCACTGCAACGCTGCCGTCCGCGAACATCACGAGGGCCGGGTCGCTCGCGTTCTGGTCGGGCGGTGACACATCGCGCAATGCCGGCGCGGCGGGCAGAGGAAGCCGACCCGAAAGCCCCGCAGCAGGCAGGAACTGGGTTCGCACGACCCCGAGGCCGTCGGCCCGCGGTTCAGACCACGCGATCCACGCACCACGCGCGTTGGATACGGCCGCCATGCTGAAGCCGTCGTCGGCCGCTTCGTCTGTCTCGAAAACCAGTTGGAAAGCCCCCGCGCGGACCCGTTCGACTCGATGGCTTCGGCGCTCTGGAGACATCGCGGCCGTGGCGACAAGAATGTTCGGCTCGACCGACAACACCTCGGGCCCCGTCAATTCGACTGCGGGAAGCTCGCGATGGACGGTCGGTCCGTGCGGCGGGGACAAGACGAGCGACCGCGTCGTTCGATCCAGCCATGCGACGTAATCGCCAGCCGCCGCGCGAACGACGGTGACGCCGTCGATTGCCTGTGCGGGAATGCTGATTCCGGGCGCGGGCGCGACGCGCCACTCGGGCGGAAGGCGTTCGCATGCGGGCGCTCGCGGAGGCGGTGCAGCCAGCGGAGCCGGTCGCGGATCTTCGTCGTCGGGAGCTGTCGGCACCGGCGTGCGGCGGCGCGGTCCGCGGCATCCGAAGGCCAGCGTGGCAGCGATCATCCCCGGAACGAGCCACCGCATTGCGCGGCCGGAGTGTAGCGGATCGGGCGCCCTGCGCCGTGGAAACGGAAACGGTGGTACCGTTCAGCGCCATGGGTCCACGAGGATTTCGCGCGGCGGCGTTCGTGTTCGCTCTGTTGGGATTCTCGACGCTGGTCGCTTGCTCGGGCGTTCGGAATGGAGACGGCGGCGACTCGAATTCGACCGACGGGAACACGGCTGGCGACGGTTCCGACGCATTCGGCGACGACGCCACAGCCGATACGGTCACCGACGCGCCGGTCGCAACGCCACTCGCGCGCTTCGTGCTCCCACGCTCCGGCCCCAACGCGTTCCTGCTGCCGTGGCCCAGCGATCTGGCGCTGACATCGAGTGGCTTCGTCGACTTCGGATGGATCCCGAACCCCATCAACAACCCGATGGTGATGCGCTACCAGATGCTGATGGCGAACCGCGTTGCGGGGTATTCGACCATCGGCGCGGTGTACTTCCGGTTCAACAGTCCGATCGACACGAGCACGCTGCCAGCTTCGCTCGCGGCGTCTGCGATGCCGCCCGCGAACGTTCAATTGATCGACATCGACCCGATGTCTTCGCAGCACGGACAGCGACACCCACTTCAGTCGTACTTCCGGGAGCGAGCGGGACGATATTGGTCCGCGAACACCCTCGCGATCGCGCCGGCGTTCGGTCATCCGCTGCGCGGACACACACGGTACGCCGCTGTCATCACGCGGCGCGTTCGGACGGCGGACGGACGGGATTTCCAGCGTGATGCCGATCTCGACGCAATTCTGTCCCCTTCCGGCGGCGATGCGATGGTGGGCACTGCGCGAGCGGCCTACGAGCCGGCGATCGCCGAAATCGAGCGAACCGGAATCGCTCGGGACCAGATCCTCAACGTTGCGGTGTTCACCACGCAAGACCCCGTGGGCGAACTGTTCCGCATGGTCGATTTCGTCCAAGCGAACGTCGCGCCACCCACGACGACCGATCTCACGGCGGGGACGGCGGGCGCGGAATATCAGATCTTCCGCGGTCACTTTGGCCCCAACCCTGTCTTCCAGAGCGGCGCTCCGCCGTACACCGTCGGCGGCAGCGGAGACATCCAGTTCGATTCGACGGGACGGCCCATCGTGCAGCGCACCGAGCCCATCCGTTACGCAGTGACCGTGCCGTCGGGCGAACCTCCGACGGGCGGCTGGCCGATTGCAATCTATGCGCACGGCACGGGGGGAACGGCGTCGTCTTTCATCAGCGACGGAACCGCGCTCTCGCTCGCGGCGCAGGGCATCGCGACGCTCGGGTTCGATCAGATCTTCAACGGGGAACGCGCGGTCATGGCACTGACGCCGATGGCGGCCGAGGCGCAGTTCTTCAACTTCGACAACCCCGTCGCCGGTCGAAACAACAATCGGCAGGCGGCCATCGATCTGGTGACCGCCGGGCGATTCGCGCGCGCGCTTCGGATCCCCGCGGCGACCTCCGGACGGACGGAAGAGATCACGTTCAATGGCGATCGCGTGATGTTCTTCGGTCACTCGCAGGGCGGGCTGAACGGTCCGTTGTGGATGGCGGCCGAAGATGTCGCGGGCGCCGGCATCTGGTCGGGCGCGGGCGGCACGATCCTGATCTCGATTATCCAGAAGACCGAGCCGATCAACATCCCAATCGTTCTCGGCACCGGCCTCGGTCTCGGCAGTTCGGGCCTCCAGGAACTCGTGTCAACGCACCCGACGCTTACGATGATACAGACCATCATCGACTGCGAAGACCCGGTGAACTACGCACGCTTCGTGGCCATCGAACCGCGCATGGGTCAGCGTGCGCGGCATGTTTTCCAAACGCTCGGGCTCATCGATCACTACACGCCACCGGATGCGATCGCATCGCTCGCGACGGCCGCTGGGTTCCAGCTCGCGAATCCCGTTCTTCGCGTGTGGGATTTTTACGACCTGCTTGGGATGCCCGCGCGCGCACTGCCGATTTCAGCGAACCTCGCGGGCAACACGGTCACGGGCGTGTGGCAGCAATTCAACGCGGGCACCCGAGACGGACACTTCGTCGTTTTCGAGATCGCGGCCGCACGCATGCGCACCGCGCAGTTTCTCGCCGCGTACGCACACGCGTTGACTCCGGTACTCGTGCCGTAGCCTCAGCGCCGCGCGAGGTTCGCGCGGACCGCTGCGCCGACTTCGGACATCTTCGCCGCTTTCGCGTCTCCGACGAGGTCGTAGGTCAACGTCTTGCCCTCGCCCACAACGGCGGTGACCGCAGCGTCGATCGCGTCGCCCGCCTTGCGCAGCGCCGCGTCACTTTTCCGCGCGCCGAGCCACTTGAGTCCTTCGGCCGCCGAGAGAAGCATCGCGATCGGGTTCGCCTTGTCCTTTCCCGAGTGTTTGGGCGCGCTGCCGTGGATGGGTTCCATCATCGCGTGATCGTCGCCGACGTTGCAGCCCACCGCCATGCCCATTCCGCCCTGGAGCACGCTCGCGAGGTCCGTCACGATGTCCCCGAACATGTTCGTCGTCACGCACACGTCGTAGTGCTCGGGCTGTCCGATCAGCCACTGCGTGAACGCATCGACGATCGCAAACTCCTTCTCGATGTCCGGGAAGTCCGCTCCGACTTCGCGGAACACCTCGGCGAAGAACTGACAACCTTTCAACACGTTGTCCTTCACGATGCAGGTCACGCGTTTCTTGCCGTCTTTCGGCGCGCCCGAACGCCTCCGCGAGATCTCGAACGCCCTGCGAATCACTCGTTCGCTCGCGCGTCGGGTGATCACCCGCGTGTCGACGGCCGTGTGCGTTCGCCCGCCCGAACCGACCATGCCACCGACGCCGGCGTAGAGCCCTTCGGTGTTCTCGCGCACGATAACCATGTCCACCTTGCCGGCTTCCCAGACCGGTCGGTTGGTCCCGTGGATTCTGTGCTGCACGCCCTGAAGAAGTTTCACCGGGCGGATGTTTGCGTACAGATCGAGTCGGATGCGATTGCCGATCACCGGCGAATATCCGGCCATTCGACCATCGGGCAGGGTCACCGGACCGGTGCCATCTTTCTTCGGCCAGCCGACCGCACCGAGCAGCACGAGGTCCGCGGATTCGCAGCGACCCTCCGCGCCCTCCGGCCAGTCGCGCCGCCCGTCTTGGAGGAAGTACTGTCCACCACAGGGAATCTCGTCGTACTCGAGTTGAAAATCGAACAGGCGCTGGCAATCGTCGAGCGCGAGCTTCGCCTGCGCCATGACCTCGGGACCGATCCCGTCACCGGGAAGAAGCACGACCTTGTACGCCACGGAATACTCCTGATGATTCACGAGTGGTGAGCGGATAGGGCCGCGGACTCTATCACATCATCGTCGAATTCCCGCTCCGGATTCCGGCCGCGACGAGCGCCAGAGAAACGCATCGAACTCCGTCGGCCCGTCGTCGTCTGCGGCGGAGACCAGCCGCATGCGCTGCGCCGCCCGTCCGCACCGCGTGACGGTTGTCGAGCCCTCGCGCGAAGCGTCACCTTCGAGAAGCCCAGCGTCGCTGAAGACACGCAAGGACATCGTCGGAAGCCCATGACCGGCCGAAAGCGTCCAGCGAACGCACGTGTTTGGCGCGACGTCGAACTCGCGCGAACGGCGCGCGTGTGCACCGAGTCGGATTCGCTCGGGCGCCGCATCGTTGCGCCATCCGTCCTGCGCGTTTCCCAGCGCCGCGCCGAGTGCCTCGTCCACCGCAACGCGATCGGCCCCCGATCCCCACGATGGCATCGCCGCGCCCGTGAACCACCAGGTCCCCGCGTCGCCCGATCCGACGAGCGCCCGCGCGTGAACCGTCGCCGCGTCACGCGCCGCGACGCACGCAACCGCGAATGCGCCCGGGCCGCGCCCGTGCGCGCGTGCGACGAACTCTCCGGAAGCGTCATGCACCGCGATTTCGAGCGGACCAAGTCCGCGACCGGAGATCGCTGCGAGCACGTGGCATCTCGCGGGCTCCAGCATCGCGCGGAGCACGCGGGATTCGCCGGGCTGCCAGTTGGACGTAACGGCCGATCCGACCGGTGCGTAACCTTCCGCGACGAGAAACTGGCGAACGCGCTCGACGGAGTCCGTAACGCTCGTTGCGCTCGCAGTCCACGCGCTGCGTTCCCCGAGCCAGAGGGTGTTTGCCCCCGCCATCGATGCCGCATCGGCGCCAAACGTCTGGAGCAGAACGTCTCCGGCGCCCGCCGCGACGACTTCCAGCGTGAGGGGTCCGGTCGTCGCCGGACACACCTGCACGACCGCATCGCGATCGCTCCGAACGTCACGCGCGATTTCGGCACCCTCGGTGTCGCGCACGACGATGTCGACGTTCTGCTGCCCTTGGTCGGCAAACGCGGCGAACGTGTAGCACCGTTCCGCCAGCACGCGCTGCGTCAGTCGAATCGAACCCGACGAGTGAAACTGCGCGCGTTGCGCGTCTCCCTCGACCGTGAACGACCGCCGCGCGATCCCGTCGCGAAGCCCGGCGAGGCGCCCGTCGGCGTCGGACGTTTGCGCTCCACCCGCGAGGGCCGTCCCGGGCGCGCCGCCCGACTCGCGGAGCATCCGCGCGATCGCTTCGAGCCCGCGCCGGTCCGCGGCGAACGTTGCCACGGCGTACGCTCCCTGGCCTTGAAACGCCTCGATGACATGAAACACCCGCCGCGCATCGGTCGCGCAGAGTTGCACCGTCGGCCGGGCGTCCTCGCCGACGTCCTGCACGATGAGCTGCCCGGCCGGGTTGAAAAGGTGTGCGTCGAGATCGGCAATCCCCGACGACGCCACCGCGACGATGCTCAGACACGTATTCGCGGGCACGTCGATGGCGGTCGATACGTTGACGCCCTGCGTGATGTAACCGCTCGCGAGAACGCCTACCGGTCGCGCGCCGAACGGTTCGAAGCGACGCGCGATCTGGGCCAGTTGACCGAGCAGCGCGGGCGGTGGCGGTACGGCCGACTGCGGCGAACCGATCACCGACGCAGTGGGCACGCACAGGCTCGAGGGATCGCGCGGCGACGCGCCGGTCGAACCACCCGGGCGCGACGACGCACACGCGGTCAACGCTGCCCATGAGGCTGCGCACAGTGCCCACGCCGTCGCACGGTACGCGCAGTTCACTCCGAGGCTCCGCCACCCGACGACTGCTGGGCGACGAACACGACTTCGCCGCGACCGCCCTCTGCGTTGACCTCGACGTGGGCGTGAATCGTTCGCGTCGGACAGTGAAAGACGCGCGCCGTCCCGATCGCGACCGTGTCCGCTGCAAGCAAGCGATGCGAACCGTCGAGAAGCGCTAGATCCATGTCGGGTACCGCCTCGCTCGAGGCCGCGCCCAGCAGGTAGCACTCCCCGGCCCGCAGCGTCAGCGGCAAGCGCAGCCGAACGCCTGGAGCGAGCGCATACCGGTCCGGACCCACGATCGCCCGCATCTGTCGCCTGCGTCCCTCCGCGAGCAGTTCCAGCGTGCGAGCGCGCGCGACACCGGCAATGTCCTCGCTCACGTGCGCGAGTGAATCCGCTGCGAGCCGGTACACCGCCATCGCCCACGCACCGGTACCCGCCGCTGCGCGCACTTCGATTCGCACCGGTCCCGTGGCGTTCGGGCAGATTCGAACGATCGGGTGATTGTCGCTCTGATGGTCCCGCAGGAAATCGTCGATCGCTTCTTCGCCCGGCCGCAACACCTGCAGGTCGAGATCGTCGATGCCCCTCCCTCCTGCGGCGGCGATGACATAGCACTCGCCCGCTTGGAGAACGGTTTCTCTCGCTTCGACGGGCTGGGTGTCGAATCTTCCCGAGTACAGCGTTCCCTCGCGGCGGTATCCCAGCGCGACGAGTCTCGCGACGTTCAACTCGAGCGCGCGCGGGGCGTCGGGAAGCGTTGCGTCCGCGGTAAGAGAAGCACGCGGCACACGCGGCCCGGAGAATTGCCCGTGCGTGCGAACATGCAGCACGTCGTCGAGATCGGGCGGGGCCGCCGGCGGATCGACCATGACCAGCACGCCGACCTCGCCCGCACCGTGTTCGGACCGAACGAGCACGTGCAGATCCTCGCTGCCACGCACGCACAGCCGCGCAAACGGGTGGGCATCGTGCCGCTCGTCCCACGCCACGCGAACTCCAGCGCGGTTGTGCACGTACAGGTCCAGATCGCCCATGGCTTCGTGCCCGAGCGCGACGAAGCCAAGGCACCGGTCCCCGGTCACTCCCACGCGGAAGTGCACGAAACCGCTTTCCAGCACGAAACCGCTCCAGCGTTCGGCTGCCGGCCGAGCGCCGCGGGCGCGGAATGCGGACGCGACCGCGTCGAGTCTCGCGGCGAGCAGTGGCGACGGCGCGGTCCATTGCGCAGTCCCGCGCGCGCCATCGTCTCGCCTCGCGCGTCCTCGGCGCCCGGTGCCGTGAGCGCGCTGCGGCAATGAGTGCGCGCACGCCGCGGTCAACACAGCGACGATCATCGCGCCGATGGTCGCGCGTCGTGAGACCCGAGAATGCACGTCACGCGTCTACCAACGCACCAATCCCGCGGTCAATCCCAACGCGGCCCGCCCGCACCCGAGACGCGCATCGCTTGCCCAATGTCACCAGCGCGTTAGGGTCGGCACAGATGAATGGCGTCGCCCACCGGACGAAACCCGCGCGCGCCGCGCACGCGATCGTGTTGGGTTCACTGCTCGCGCTCACGCGTCCCGGCGCCGCAGGCGCGCAGGCATCGGGCTTGGCACCGCCAACCGTGAGTGTGCCGCCGACCGACAGCGTGCCGCCGACCGAGAGCGTGCCGCGACCCGAGAGTCCGCGGAGCTATGCCGACCTCCCGGCCCTGGAGTTTCACAACGCGTTCGGCCGCGAACACGTTGCGACTCGAGTCTACCGTGACGACGGATCGCTCGACCCCGCGACGATGGCGAGTCTCGGCCACCTGCTGCGGGATCGGGTGACCGGCACGCCGGCGCCGGTCGTGCCGCGCACGATTCGTCTGCTCGTGCGGATCGCGACGCACTTTCACGCGAGCAGGATCGACGTCGTCTCGGGCTACCGCACCGGCCGAAACGCACGAGGTCACCGCGTTCACCGCGAGGGCTACCACGGAGAAGGGAGCGCGATCGATTTCCGCGTCGTCGGTGTGGACACCGCCGCAGTCGCCGCGTACGCGCGCACGTTCGCGCACGTTGGCGTCGGCTACTATCCATCGAGCGACTTCGTTCATCTCGACTCGCGGCAGCAGACGTTCTTCTGGGAAAATCGCTCGGGTCGACGGCACCATGGCTGGGATCGACCGCTCGATCGCTCGGGTGTGCGCGAACGCGAACGTCGTTGGACCGCCGCGGACGACGCGCCGTGGGACGCGCCCGGCGCGGAAATCACCCTGAACCTTCATCCCGAAACGCAGGCCGGCGCGCGCAGCGGGCACCGACACGGACGGCATCGCCACAGGCATGGGCGGCATCGCAGGCGAATCCCATTGACCGTGTTTTCAGGGGAGGACGGATAGTACGGGCAGCATCATCGCTGGTGGAAATCCTGGAGCATCCGACAGATGCACGTGCGACGAAGCTGCGCTAGGCTGGCCGCCATGTTCGACTTCAGGGGATTTCGTGCTGGCTCTTGCTGTGCAATCGTCACGTTCGCCGTCGGGTGCGGCGCAGGAATGCCGATGAGTGACGGCGGGGCTGACGGTGGTGTTCGGCCGCTGCAGTTCGCGCTTCCGGTTTGTCCACAGGCGAACCAAGCCCCGATCCCGAACGGGATGCCGCCCGCCAACAACGTCGCGCAGGTCGAGTGCACGACGGTCGGCGCCGACGAGACGACCGTCACGACGGGCGAGTGGCCGGACACCGCGGGGCTGTCCGCGCCGATCCTGTACGTGCGGGCCGGCGCGCCCGGCACGGGCGACGGAACGATGGCGATGCCGTTTGGTACGATCGACGCCGCACTTGCAGCGATGCCACGCGCAAATTCGATCGTGCTCTCCCGCGGCGTGCACACGCTTGCGAACGGTCTAGCGCTCACCGCATCGGTAACGCTCAAGGGGGTCGGGGCGGCGGGATCAGGGACGCGGATCATTCCGCCCGCCGCGAGTATCGCGATTCACGTGAGCGGCGCCGGCACGATGGTGCGCGTCGCCGGTGTGTCCCTGCAGTTCAGTGGGAGTAGCGGCGGAGACCGGTCGATGGAACGCGGTTTTCTCGCGGACACGTCAGGCACTCTCCAACTCGACCACGTCGTGGTCGAAAATGCGTTTACCGGAATCGAGAGCAGCGCCGCGACGCTGGTCGTGAACGACACGACCGTGCGAGGTGCCCAGCGGTACGGTGTGTTCGTCGGTCCGGAGACCGTGGCAACGCTCGGTCGGATCCACGTAGCGGGCGGAATGCTGTACGGCATCGTCGCGCGAAATTCTCACGTCGAGGTTCGCAGCGGATACGTACACGACAACGTGCGAGACGGCATTGCGATTCTTGGCAATCGAGGCATGCCGAGCGTCGTTCAGAACGTCGCGAGCCACCGAAACGGCGTCACGGCAATGCGAGTGGAGAATGGCGGCAGCGTCATGATCGAGCGCGTTTCCCTGGGTGGAACCGTTGTTCCCGCCGGAACCGTCGGAGGGGACGGACTCTTTGTAGGACCCGGAAGCACTGGAATCTTGGATCCGTCGAGCATGGGCATGCGCGGCGCTGCCAGTCAGCTCGTCAACAACTATCGAACTGGGATCCTCGTCGACGGGCTCGGCGCTTCGATCTCCGCCACCGGTCCGCTGCTGGCTTCGAATACTGGCCCGGGCGTCTTCGTGCAGCAGCACGCCGTTCTTCAGTCGTTGGGTCGCGCGTCGATTCTCGACAACAGTTCGCTTGGCATTGGGATCTCGTCCAACGGTTCGGCGGTCAGCATCCTCGACAACTCGTCGCGCGGCACACGAGTGGCGGCGCTTCAGACGTTGTCGGGGTCGTACATGGTCGGCGATGGCATCTCGATCGCGGAGGCTCCGGGCGCTGCGCGTGCGATGGTTGCCAACAACGAAATCGCGGACAACGAGCGATTCGGGGTCGTCGTGACCGGGTCGAACGTTCAGTTCATGGGCAATACCGGAACTGGAAATCGCTTCGGCATCGGCGCGTACGGTTCTGACACCGGGGCGTCGGATCTCACGCAAGTCGGGGGAATCGAGACGGCGCCAACGGCACCGCCGCAAACGGCCCGTGGCGCCGTCGACCTGACCCGCCAGATGTAGATCCGCCGTTTCGGTTGCGTGCACTACCAATCACAGATGTATCGCTTGCGAAACGCTGCGACGCACGACGCACGATCCGCGGGGTCCTCGATTCGCGCGGTCAGCACGGGTAGTTCGGCGAGGAACGCGGCCCGGTCGCTTTCGTTGCGCCCGCCAACCTCGAAAAGCGCGTAAGCGATTTCCGCCCGCACCGGGTCGTTCGCCGCGATTTCCCGCGCCGCAGCACGGAGTCGAGAAACCTGTTCGGTCGAATCGAGTCCGAGGCGAACGCACAGACGCGCGTCGAGCGCGTCGACTGACGCCCTCGTCGAACCCTCGGGCCACGCCTTTGCAACTTCGAGAAATTGCTGGCGTAGACCAGACATCGCCTCGTCGACCGCGCCGCCGAGCAGCCCGAGGTAGATGAGTTCCGATATCGCAGCGAGCGCCAGCCGCGGGTGACGGAACCGAAGGCTCTCGAGCAGCGCGAACGTCTGGCATTCGCGCGCGCCATCGAAGTCGCCTTCGAGGCGTTGCGTCAAACCGAGGTTTTGTGTGGCAATGGCGACGGAGTACAGATTGCCGAGCTTGCGTTGCGCTTCAATCGCCGCCTCGATGCGCTCGCGAGCCTCGCTAACTCGTCCGAGCTGCAACATGCACTCCGCGGCGTTGGCCAGGGCAACCGCTTCACGGCGGCGATCGCCGGCGCGACGGTACGCTCCGCACGCGATGTCCCAAAGGTCGAGCGTTGCTGCCGAACCTGCCGACATTCCCAGCACGAACGCATGCGTGTCCGTCGCCCTCGCCGCAACCCATTCGTCCTCGCACAGCGACGCGAACTGCCGAGCCAATTGCGAATGCTGCGCTGCGGCGGTGAACTCGCCACTGTCGGCGAACGCTTTCGCGAGATCGATCTCTGCGACCGCGCTCCACCAAGGATCGCCCAATTCCGCCGCCAGTGACACTGCGCGGTTCCCCGCCGCGACCGCAACGGGATAGTCTCCCGTGAGCCGCGAGAAGTAGCATTGGCGCCACGACGCTTCGACGCGCTCTTCGGGACCGAGGCGCTCCGCAAGCTCTGTGATCTCGACGATTCCGAGCCGCTGCACTTCGCGGTCTCCCGCGGCCGCGAGCACGTCGTCTCGGGTCACGAGTGCGCGCCAGCGGATGTCTCTCCCCTCGCCCAGCGAAAGCGCGCGCTCGGCGTGCGCGATCGTCGTCTTCGCGTCTCCCACGCGCGCCGCGGCCTCCGCGGCCTCCGTGAACCCCAACGCAGCCCGGGCGCGATCGCCCGCCAGTTCCCAATGCTGCGCGATTTCGTCCGGCGTAGCGGCCGGTTGCTCCGTCAACCATTCCGCCGCGCGTCCATGCAACTTCGCCCGCTGCCCCGACGGCCAGAGACCGTACGCGACCTCTTGCATCACGCCGCTTCGGAACGTGAATTCCTTCTGTGGCTCGAAGCGCGAGCGCGTTCGCGGCACGATCAGATTGATCTTTCGCAAACGCGTCAGCGCCCCGGCGTCGCCTCCGAGCGCTTCCACGGCCTCGACCCACGCGACTCGGCCGAAGACCGCCGCACGCTTCATGAACTCTCGGTCCGACACTCCGAGTTGGTCGATCTGCGCAAGGTGGGCGCCTTCGATGGACGGTGGGAGCGTTCCGCCGTCGGTCATCGAAGCCGCACCGCGCGTCGCATACAGACGTCCGAGTTCCTCGAGAAACAACGGATGTCCGCCTGCCCGCTCGATCACGATGTTGGGCGCCGAGCCTGCGACGAACGTGAGCAACTGCTCTGCCGCGGGCCGGGCGAGCGCGTTCAGTTCGGTCACGGACACTCCGGGAACGCAGTGCGAGAGTGCCTCGCGCGACTCGGGCCGGCCGAACATCCAGATGCACAACGGAAGGTCGACGGCGTTCTCGCACACCCAGCGAATCGCCGCAGACGACGACGCGTCCAGCCATTGTGCATCGTCGATCACGAACACGACCAGCCCGCGTCGCGCGAGTCCTTGCAAGACGCTTTCCAGTGAGGTGCGCGCGCGATCCAACGCCGCGACCGGGTCACCGACGGTCTCCGTGCGACCGGTGAAGATTCGCAGGACGCTGGGGTCGACGTGCTCTGCGAGTGCTTCGGCCAACGCCGCGAACGGTGAGTCACGCCGAAAGCCCTCACACGTCGCGCCCAACAAGACGCAGTCACGGAAGTTTCGGCTGAGATCGGCGATCGCCTCGTGCCGTAGCCGACTCTTGCCCATCCCGGCCGCGCCGATGACTGCAACGCCCGTCGCGCGCAGCTCGACCTTCGCGGTTTCGGCTGCGCGAAGGAGCATCGACATCTCCAGCTCACGCGAGAGAAACGGCGTCGGGAAAATGCTGTCTGCCACGACCGTGCGCGGCTTGCGAACCTGGGATGCAACCCGTGCGGAGCCGTCGGGTTGCACGTCGAGGACGAACGCGTCGCGGACGATCCCGGCGGTCGTCGCGTCGATTGTCACACCGGTCTCGCGCGCGATGGATACGGCGGAGTTCACCGCTCCGCCTGCGACGAGCGCCGCGCCACGCATCGCGCGGCCCGTCGCGACACCGATCTTCTTCGCGCTCATCGCCACGGCAGTCGCGAGACGCACGGCACGCTGCGGTTCGTCTCCGTTCCACCGATCGGTTCCGAAGACCACGAGAAGGTCCTCGCCGGCCAACGTGATGAGCCGGCCCTGCAGCTCGTGCGTGACGCCCTGGATCAGGGCACGGTTGGTCACGGCGTGCAGGAACACGACGGACGACAGGCGCACTTCGACGTCGGCGCCCTCGAGCATCTCGCTGGACATCGTGGGCGCGGTCGCCTGCGGGAGTGCGGGCATCTGCGCCATCGTCGCGGCGCTTGCGACCGGGATCGAACTGCGGCGGACGGTGCGAGTCGGTGCGGCGTCGATTGTCGCAAGCGCGGAACGCATCGCGGCTGCCGTGGGAAATCGGTCGTCGCGGTGTTTGCTCAGGGAGCGACGGACGATGTCCACGAGATCCCGCGGGAGATCGGGCTGGAAGTCCGAGAGATCCGGCGGCGACTCGAACAGGATTTGGTACAGCGTGCCAGGCCCGCTCTCGGAATCGAAGGGCAGTCGGCCGGACAGGCACTGGTACAGAACCACGCCGACGCTCCAAAGGTCCGTGCGGTGGTCGATGTCCCGATCGCCGCGGGCCTGTTCCGGAGACATGTAGGACCAGGTGCCAAGAATGTGCCCCGTGCGCGTGACGCTGCGATCGTCCGCGAGGCGAGCGATGCCGAAATCAAGCACTTTCGCGTCGATGCCGTCGCCTTCGCAGAGGAAGATGTTCTGCGGTTTCAGGTCACGGTGAATGATCCGATTGCCGTGCGCACACGCGAGCGCGTCGCACACTTGCATGCCGACCCGGAGAACGTCGTTGGCCGAGATCCCTTCGCGCGCGAGACGGTCGTCGAGATCCTCGCCGCGCAGCAACTCCATCGCGATGTACGCGACGCCGTCGTCCGTGCGCCCGAAGCCGCGACCGCTCACGACGTGCGGATGTCGCAGCCCGGACGCGATGCGCCCCTCGCGTTCGAACCGGGCGACGGCGGCCGGCGACGACTCGGCGAGAAACTTCAGCGCCACCGCCTCGCCGCTGTGCACGTCTCGTCCGACGTACACGTCCCCCATCCCGCCGCTGGCGAGGTACTTTACGATCTCGAAATCGCCAATTCGCTCGCCGGGGTCGCGGCGAGAGCCGCTGCTCATCGCGGGCATGATAGTGGCGGACCGCGCGATTGCCCACGGGAATGCGTCAACTCGGAATCGTGTCCTTGGGTCGCATCGTTGCGCCGAGTCAGCTCGCGGCCTGATGACCCCGGAGACTTTGCGCAATCATCGGCCGCGCGGCCGGAATCTCACCGAGATGGGCTGCGAGCGCCGCGCCGGAATCCGCGAGTTCCTCGTTCGTTTGCGCGAGCGCGGCCCCCAGTTCCGACGCCTTCTCCCGCATCGCGTTCAGCTCCATCTCGACCTCGGCGTTCATCGCGCCGAGCCGGCCCTTGAGCGAGGCCACTTGGAAACGCAGATCGTCGCGCGCGGTGCGCCGGGATTGCAGCACCGCGCGCAACTCGTCGATCTCCTGAACGGCCTGTCGCCACGCCGTCGCTCGGCGTGCAGCGGCTTCGACGAGGTTGGCCGCATCGACGTTGGGCAAGACGCCGTCCTGCACGACGGACGTCGCGTCGAGCCACGCGCGCTGGAACTCGCTCATGAGCTTCAGGCCCCTCGCGAGCAGTCGCTCGGAACGGCGCTCGAGGTCCTCGACCTGTCGAACGACGACGCTCTCGTCCCGAGCGAGTTCGTCGAGCGCGCGGCCGATCCGTTCGCGCGAATCGCTGGCTGCGGTCTCCCGCTCGGCAAGCTCTTTGGCAACGGCCTTCATCTCTCGGTCGGCCGCCGCGGCACTCTCGACGGACTTCTCCATCCGATCGACCGTGGACAGGACCCACGGCGGCGGACGCACATCTGGGTACGCGACCTTCAGCGCCTCGCGGAACACGGCGCGCCGCTGCATCCATGATTGGATGGAGACCGGAACCGCCGTCGGATGCTCGTCCGACTGCATCGTTTCGGGCTCGCCAGGCAGGCTCGCGTACCCGACCGCCGTGCTGACCAACGGCTGGTCGATTCCCATGACGGGAGTCGGAAGGATGCTCGGTTGAGGGTAGAGCGCGCGCAGCCGGAGCAGGTCTTCGATGAGATGGTGTGCGTCGCGGTGCCGCTTGGTCGGATCCTTCGTGAGCATCGTGGCGATGCATTGATCGAATTCGGCCGGCAGAGTCCGAACAAATGTCGACGGCGCCGGTGGCTGCGCACGAACGTGTTTGACGATCAACTCGGCGGTGCTGCCCTCGAACGGCAGCCGCGACGTCAGCATCTCGAAGAACACGACGCCGAGCGAATACAGATCGCTCGCCGGACCGATGGGAGCGCCACGCGCTTGTTCCGGAGACATGTACTCGGGCGTCCCGAACACGGCGCCCGTCGCGGTGAGTCGTGCCTCCGTCCGTACGTGCGCGAGGCCAAAATCGAGCAGCTTTGCGAGCGGTCCGTTGAGACGGTGAACCAGGAAGATGTTCTCGGGCTTGATATCGCGGTGAACGACTTCGAGCTCGTGCGCGCGCGCAAGTGCCCGTCCGACCTGCGCAAGGATGTCTACGGTCTCGGGCGGCGAAATCGGCCCGCGGGCGATCACGCGCGACAGCGTTTCGCCCTCCAGCAGTTCCATCACCAGGTACACCAACCCCGGCTCTTCTTCGCCGTAGTCCGTGATGTCGACGATGTTCTCCTGCCGAATCCGGTTGGTGGCCCGCGCCTCGCGGAGAAATCGCTCTTTCTGCGTGGGATCAAGCGCGAGATCCGGCGACAGGAACTTGATCGCGACTTTGCGTCCGACCATGTCGTGCGACGCTCGGTACACCGCGGCCATTCCGCCCGAGCCGATTTTCGCTTCGACCCGGTAGCGGCCGCCGATCGTTCGGCCGATCAATGGGTCCGGGAGGTCGACCAGTGGCGCGCCGTCCAACGGGCAACGCGACGGGTTGCCCGTGAATCTGGCTTTGCACTGCGTGCACAGTTTCAAGACAGTCGTGCCTTCGCCCCAGGGAACGCGCTTCCAGGGTACGTTGGTGCGGCGTCGAACCGCAAGCCGACGGTTCGCATTGCAGTCGTGCTGGCCATTGACAGCTGCGATGCACTTTCCTAAGCCGCGGACGACGCTCGCAGTGGCCACTCCCGAACCGCTCTCGAACGCGCTCCCGCCCCTGCCCCGCGTAGCGATCGTCGGCGTCGGCGGAATCGGCCATCCGGCCGTAGCGGCACTCCGCGGCATGCGGCTCGAGTTGACGCTGATCGACGACGACCGGGTTGAACGATCCAATCTGCATCGCCTGCTCTTCGCCCACGAGTCCGATGTCGGACGGACGAAGATCGACGTCGCCCGCGCGTTGCTGCTCGACGCGGGTTTCAACGATCTGCGTTGCGTCGCGGCACGCGTGCGGCCCACGACCGCGCTCGAGTTGCTCTCCGGCCACGACGTCGTGCTGGAGGGATCTGACAATTTTCCGACAAAGTTTCTCGTCGCCGACGCGTGCGCGCTGCTGGGAATTCCAAGCATTCATGGCGCTGCGGTGGGCTGGCTCGGGACGGTGTTCTCGTGCGTGCCCGGTACGACGGCCTGCTATCGCTGTCTGTTCGAGACCCCGCCGGCGGGCGAATCGCTGGACTGTGCAACCGTCGGTGTCCATGGCGCTGTTACGGCCCTCGTCGGCGCGATCATGGCGCGTGCGGCGGCTGGAATTCTGCGCCGGCCTGCACGGGGGGCCGGTGTGATGCACGGGTTCGACGGTTGGCGGTCGACGTTCCGATCGTTCGACGTGCCGCGTCGAAGCGATTGCCCGCTCTGCGGCACGCGGACCATTCGCGAACTGCGCGAGGACATGTACATTCAGCCCGGCGGAACGGTTTGACCGCGCGCCGAGCGCGACACGGAAGGATTGATCCCGATGGCCATCAACGTCCGCATCCCAGCCCCGATGCGAATGCTCACGCAGGGAAAAGAAGAGGTCACCACCTCCGGCCCGACGGTGGGCGATGTGATTGCGCAGCTCGAAGCGCAGTTCCCGGGGATCAAAGATCGACTGCTCGACGAGAAGGGCGTGCGTCGGTTCATCAACGTGTATCTGAACGAGGAGGACGTTCGCTTCCTCGACGCGCTCAAGACGGTCGTGAAGGACGGCGACACCGTGTCCATCGTGCCAGCGATTGCCGGCGGCGGAGCGGTCGACTGACCTCCGTGGACTACGAGCGCTACGGCCGTCAGATCGCGCTGCCCGAGATCGGCGAGGCGGGACAGCGTCGGATCGGCGGGGCCGGTGTCGCGTTCGTCAGCGACTCCGGGAGTGACAACGCGGTCTTGCTCGCGCAGGCCTTGCACATTCGCGCGGGCGGTCGGGTTGTACCGAACGGTGCAGAGATCACGGTCGATCTGCCCGGCTTCGACGAGACGGAGACGGCGAATGCCTATGCGTGTAGCGCGTGGGCGGTGATCGAAGCGACACGGCGCGTGCTCGGTGCGCCGCCGCGGGATATGCCCGAGACCCTTCGCGCACTGCTCGATTCCTCGGCCGACGACCCGACGCGGCCATGATCCCGGAAGACGAACCTGCCGTCGATCCCTGGCATCGCCATCCGTGGCTCGCGGGGGATCTCGAACTGTCGCGTGCGGTTCTCGACGCCGTGGATGCGCACGCGATCGCGGAGTACCCGAACGAATCCTGCGGTTTTCTCCTGGGCCCCGCGGCGGACGTGCGACGGGTCGACACGAGCGTCCGCGCCGTGAATCTGGCGGACAAGTATCACGCGGCAGACCCCGAGACGTTTCCGCGCACGGCGCACGAGTTCTACATGATCGACGCGCGGCTCATCCAACGAACCTTCGATCGCGGCGAAGACGATGGCCACCCGGTGAAAGCGATCTACCACTCGCACTGCGATTGCGGCGCGTACTTTTCGCAGGAAGATCAGTCGGGCGCAGCGCCGGATGGAATCCTGTCGTATCCCGTCGCGTACTTCGTGACGAGCGTGCGCAACGGCGTCGTCGACGATCACAAGCTCTTCACGTTCCGCGCGGGAGCGTGGATCGAGGTGCCGTTTCGCGTCGCGTGAGTCAGGCCGTGGACGCCGGCATGATGCTCGGTGCTTTGAGTGCACGCCGCTCCGCGGTCCAGTGGCGATCGGACACTTCGTAGACCGACATGCGTTGCAGACCGGACTTTCGGACGAACTCCTGAACCTCCGACAACCGAAGTGCCGCGCAGAGCGAGTCGAAAAAGAGCTGCTGTTGGCGGCGGGCATCCCCGGCGGCCACCCGTTTCACGATCGCCCAGGCCGCGTCCATGCTCGTGGGCCGATGAAGGTCGCGGACGACGATGGCGCCGTCCGCGCGGGCGAGGCGATGGATCTCGTTGAACAGGAGCTGCGGGTCTGGAATGTGGTGCGCCGTGCTGTTGCACATGACGAGATCGAAGCGTCCATTCGGCAGCTTGATCGCCTTCGCGTCGAGCCGCGCGAGCTGGCACTGCGCGGTGAACCCAGCCTCCGCCAGGTTGCGACCCGCGACGCGCAACATCTCCTGCGCGAGATCGATCGCGAGAATGCGCAAATCCGGTCTTCGCTGGAGCATCAAGATGGGAATGCGCGCCGTACCCGTTCCGATGTCCAGGACCTGCGGATTCTCGCGGCGCCCGAGCATCGCGAGGGCGTCCTCCGCGAACCGGGTGTTCGCTTCGGAGAAATCCATCGCGTCGTATTCCTCCGCGTCCTCGGCGGTGTCCATCAGCTCGGGCTCGAGAATGCGCTGAAGCATCTGCGGGCGGAGTCTACTACGCGGCCGATCCGTCCGACGGCGATAGCGGCTCGAGGCCCAAGAACGCGCGTGTGCGCTCGTGGTTGGGCCGATCGAGGACATCCGCCGGCGTGCCGTCCTCGATGATGCGTCCGCCATGCAGCACGATCATCCGGCTCGCGACGCGACGGGCAAACTCCATGTCGTGCGTCACGATCAACATCGTGAGCCCACCGTCCGAAAGTTTCGACAAGATCTCGATGACGTCTCCAACACGCTCGGGATCGAGTGCGCTCGTCGGTTCGTCCAGCAGCAGCGCGTCGGGCTGCATCGCGAGTGCACGGGCGATCGCAACGCGCTGTTGCTCGCCGCCCGAGAGTTCGTGCGGGTAGGCAGCTTCGCGGTGCGACAGCCCGACTTTGTCGAACAGCGCCTTGGCGCGTTCCGTGGCCGCCGCGGGCGCCTCGTGCTTCACGTGAACGGGCGCCTCGATGACGTTGCCGAGCGCGGTGCGGTGTCCGAACAGGTTCCACTGCTGAAACACGAAGCCAACGCGCATGCGAATCTTCCGCAGGGAGTCGCGGTTCGTTCGAGCACCGCCCGGAACGAGCGAGTCGGGCCCCACGCGGATACGCCCGTCCTCGAAGCTTTCCAGCCCGTTGAGGCACCGCAGGAGTGTCGTCTTGCCACCGCCCGACGGGCCGACGAGGCAGACGACGTCGCCGCGCGCAAACGTCACGCTCACGCCGTCGAGGATCGTGCGGGACTCGAAGCGCTTGGTGAGCCTGTCGACTTCGATCATCGCGGGACGCTCGGTCGGTTCGGTCGTCACGATCGCGCCAGCCGTTGCTCGAGGCGTTTTGCGATGATCGAGAGCGGATAACTCATCGCGAAGTACAACACCGCGCAGAGCAGTCCGGGAATCAGGTAGCCGCCGACGTCGACCGCGGTGATCTGCATGCGCTTGGTGAGTTCGACGACGGTGATCACGCTGACGAGCGAACTGTCTTTCAGCAACGCGATGAAGTCATTGGTGACGCTCGGCAGCGCGAGACGAAAGGCCTGCGGCATGATCACGCGCCGCAGTGCGAGCGACGTCGACATGCCGAGCGAGATCGCAGCTTCCATCTGTCCCTTGGGAACGGCTTGGATGCCAGCGCGATAGACTTCGGCTTCGTACGCGGCGTAGTTCATCCCGAGTCCCAGGACGGCAGCGGTGAGCGCATCCAGTTTGAGAATGGGCGCGAGCGCGTAGTAGATCACGTACAGCTGAAGCAGCACCGGCGTCCCGCGGAAGATCTCGATGTACGCGGACGAGAGCCACCCGAGCGGCTTCGGAGCGTACAAGCGCAACAACGCCAGGAGGATGCCGAACGGGATCGCGAGCGCCATCGCGAGAAACGAGATGACGAGCGTGATTCCCGCTCCGTGCAGAAACAGCATGAAGTGCCGCATCCCGAACCGCGCGCGCGACGCGATGGAGAGCAAGCGGCGGGTGTCGTCGTCGGTCCACGTGTCCAAGCGATCCTGTCGAACGTTGTCGAGGCTCCAGCGTCCGAGGATTCTGCGAAGCTCCCCCGAGCGGGCGATCCGCCCGAGTGCGTCGTCGACGGCGCGCTGCACGTCGGGCTCGTTGTTGCGTGCCCCAATTGCGTAATAGCCCTCGCCGAGATCGGCGACCGACTCGAGTCTCGGATGTCGCGGCACGTACCGTTGCGCAATGATGTCGTCGAGCAGCACGGCATCGACGCCGTCGTTCTCCAGTACGACGTATTGCTCGTCGATCCCTGGGTTGAGCTGAACGTTCGCCCCGGCCTGCTGCAACATGTCTGCGGCGAGCGAATTGGTCAGCGCGGAGACGCGGCGACCGCGCAGCGCCGCCATCGTCGTCAAGCCACGCGTGCCTCTGCGCACGGTCAGCCGAGCGGCGAAAATGTAATACGGTCGCGTGAACCGCACTTGCGACGCCCGACGCGGCGTCACTTCGAGGCCGTTCATCACGATGTCGAACGTTCCGCGCTCGAGCGACGGTACCAAGCTCTCCCAATCGTTCTGCACGAACTCTGCGCGCACGCCCAGTTCGCGCGCGACGGAGTTCGCCAGGTCCACTTCGAATCCGATCAACCGTCCCCCGTGATCCGGGTCTTCGTACACGTACGGTTCGCCACCCTGGATGTCGCCCCCCCAGCGCAACACGCCGGTGCGTCGGATGCGCTGCATTCCAGTTCCGCCGTTGCCGCCGCAGCTGCCGAGCGACAGCGACCCCACTGCGGCGATCGCGAGCCACGCCAGGCGCTTACACATGTGCGCCCGAGCGTCCCATCGCGCCGGCGGGGGGACTCGCAAATGCCTCGCGCGTCGCGCCGATCCGTCCGCCCTCCCCTGCACGTCCGGCCGTGATCATCAGCAACGCGAGCGACGATTCCACGGTCATGTCATGCGCGCTGATCGCGCCGGCCTCTTGCGCCGCTTTGCCGCCAACGTACCGCGACAGGTCGACGGTGCCTCGTGTGCACTGCGACACGATCACGACCGGCACGTCGAGCCCGCGCGCCGCGTCGATGACGGGAATCAGCGAATTCTCCAGCTGCGGAACGTTGCCGGCGCCGAAGGCCTCGATGAGCAGGCCTCGCACGCCCCCGGCGAGCGCGCCGTGGAGGAGTTTCGGGTCGAGCCCCGGGAACGTCCGAACCGCGAGGACGCGGGCGTCGAGGCGCGCGTCGAATGGCGGTGGTTGGCCGGGCGGCAGGATGTGCGGCGCGAGTTGCACGCCGAGACCAAGTTCGGCGAGAGGCGGACAGTTCGGCGATGCGAATGCGCTCATGCCCCACGCGTCGATCTTCGTCGTGCGGCAGCCCCGGAGAAGTTTGGAGTCGAAGACGATTCCGACCTCCGGAATCGGCAGCGTCGCGAGGTGACATGCGTCGACGAGGTTCGTTCTCGCGTCGGTCCGGACGTCTCCGAGCGGCTTCTGCGCGCCGGTCAGAATCACGGGTTTCGCGAGGCGGTCGAGGAGAAAGGCCAGTGCGCTGGCCGTGTACGCCATCGTGTCCGTCCCATGCACGATGACCACGCCGTCGAACGCTTCGAGGGCTCCATGAACCAACTGCGCCAACTCGACCCAGTGGTGCGGCTGCATGTCGCTCGAGTCGAGATTGGAAAAGATCCGCGTTTCGATCGCAGCGATCTTTCGCAGAACCGGGAGTTCCGCGAGCAGATCCTGGGTGTACACGTCCGGCGCGAGGGGCTCCGGCGCGCCACCGCGCATCATGAGTGTCCCGCCGGTGTGAACGAGAAGGAGACGCACGCGCGGAGTCTACGCCCGGTCGCGATCGGCCAGTACGGACTTCGCGTCCTCGGCGATGCGTTCGCCGATCGCGTCGAGCGGAAGGTCGTTCGGATCGGTCCCAAACGGGTCCTCGATCTCGACGCCGATCTCCTCGATCCCGAATAGACCGTAGGCGATCACGGCCGCCGCTACCGGCGTGTACTGGTGCAGCGAGTCGACGAGGGCGAACGGGACGGTGAAGCAAAACAACGACAAAAATGCCTTGATGTGCTGTGCGTACGCGAACGGAATCGGTGTTCGCAGGATGCGCTCGCAGCCCCCGTACGCGTCGACGAACGACGTGAGATTGTCGTCCATCTTTTGAAACGCCGCGTCTCGAATCCGACCCGCGCGGACGTTGTCGCCGAGGTGACGCGAGAGCCACGCCAACGCGAGCGCCGGGCGTGTCGATGCAGGTTCGAGCGCGGCCCGCTCCTCGGGCGTTGCATCGGCTCGGAGCTTCGACAGGTCTCGTTCCGCTCGAAGGTGTTGTCGAACGAGCGAGTAGAACAGCACCACGAGTCGCCGAATCTCGGCCCTGGCGCCCTTCGCGTCGGCGTCGTCGCCTTCGATGTATGCGGCGGACTGCCTCATCAGGTCCCGCGCGCGATTGTTGATCTGGCCCAGGAGCTTCCGGCCCTCCCAGTAGCGGTCGTACGATGCGTTCGTACGGAACACGAGCAAGAGGCCGAGCGCGACCCCGAGCAGCGAGTGGACGGTCGGCGGGATCCGGACGTTCCCTCGGTGGGCGAGCCACGCAATCGCGGCCGCAACCGTGACGCGAGGCAACACGGCGAGGAAGACCGAACCCCGGAAACCGAACAGGATGCGCAGAAAGCTCTTCGGTTCGTATTGAATCATCGGCGGTTCACTGCTCGATGAGCGCGGGCCTTCGGTCGAGGTAGGTGCGCCAGTCGAGCACCTTCAGGTCTTCCCGCTTGTACCGCGCCATCGCTTCGACGAGTGTGCGCGCCAGTTGCATGTTCGTGATCAACGGAACGTTCAGATCAACGGCGCGCCGACGGATCATGTAGCCGTCGGGCCGACCCTCGACGTCGTACTCACGCGGGATGTTGATCACCAAGTCGATCGCGCCGGAATTCAGCAACTCGACGGCGCTCGGCGACTTCTGATCCGTGAACTTGTACGCGATCTCACACGGAATCCCCTGCTCGCGCAGGACATCGAGCGTTCCCGGCGTCGCATAAAGCGACAGCCCCATCGCGATCAGCAGCCGCGCTTCTTCGAGAAAACGGCTCTTCTCGTGCACAGGCCCGAGCGAGAGCAGCACGCCTCGCTTCGGATACTTGAAACCCGTCGAGATCATCGCCTTGAGCAGCGCCTCGTGCAGATCGTCCCCGAGGCAACCCACCTCGCCGGTCGAGGCCATTTCGACGCCGAGCGTCGGATCCGCACCGGCGAGCCGCGAGAACGAGAACTGCGCGGCCTTTACGCCCACGTAGTCGAGATCCAGCGCTCGGTTCTGCACCGGCGTTCGCGCGCCGAGCATTCGCCGCGTGGCTTCGCGGATGAAGTTGGTACCGACGACTTTCGAAACGAACGGGAAGCTCCGCGACGCGCGGAGGTTGCACTCGATGACTTTCACGTCGTTCTGCCGCGCGAGGAACTGGATGTTGAACGGTCCGGTGATCTTCAGCGCGCCGGCGATGTCCCGCGCGATCTTTTTGATCCGGCGAATCGTCTCGATGTAGAGCTTCTGCGGTGGCAGCACGAGCGTCGCGTCGCCCGAGTGGACTCCGGCATTCTCGACGTGCTCGCTGATCGCCCAGAGCACGATGGTGCCGTCGTCCGCGACGGCGTCGATCTCGACTTCTTTGGAGTTGCTCTCGTACTTCGACACGACGACCGGATGGTCCGGCGACACGTCGGCGGCGCGGGAGAGGTAGTTCTTCAGATGGTGCGGGTCGTGCGCGACCGTCATCGCAGCGCCGGAGAGCACGTACGACGGGCGAACGAGCAGCGGATAGCCACCAAGTTCGGCGGCAATCGAATCGAGCGCATCGGTGCTCGTGGCCGTCGTCCACTTCGGCTGGTCGATCTCGAGTTCGTCGAGCAGACCACTGAACTTGTTCCGATCCTCCGCACGATCGATGCTCTCCGCCGACGTCCCGAGGATCTTCACGCCCGCGCGGTGCAGCCGGATCGCGAGGTTGTTCGGGACCTGGCCGCCCATGGAGACGATGACGCCGTAGGGGCGCTCGCGCTCGTAGACCTCGAGCACCGTCTCGAACGAGATCTCGTCGAAGATGAGCTTGTCGGAGACATCGTAGTCGGTGCTGACGGTCTCGGGGTTGTAGTTGAGAACGATGGTCTCGTACCCGAGTTCGCGCGCGGCCTTCACGGTGTTGACCGAACACCAGTCGAATTCGACGCTGCTCCCGATGCGATAGGCGCCGCTGCCGAGGACGAGCACCTTCTTGCGCCACGAGGGCGCCACGTCGTCTTGGTCGGCGTGGTACGTGAGATAGAGATAGTTTGTCTCGGCCGGATACTCGGCGGCGAGCGTGTCGATCTGTGCGATGCGAGGCAGAATCTGGTGCTTCCGGCGTAGATCGCGGATTTCGTCTTCGGTCCCCGACACGAGATTCGCAATCCCGCGATCGGAGTAGCCCAGTTGTTTCGCCTCCAGAAGTTGCGGCGCTTCGAGCGTTGCGCCCGTCCGTTGCATCTCGCGACGCGCTCGAACGATTCGCTCCATCTCCGTCAGAAACCATCGATCGATTCTCGAGAGCTGGTGGACTTCGTCGACGCTCATGCCGTCCGCGAGCGCACGACTCACGGCGAAGATCCGCCGCGGCGAGGGATGCCGCAGTTCGGCGCGGATGTCCTCGAACTTGAACGCGTCCGGATCAAGCCCAACGACGCCGATGTCGAGCATGCGCAGCGCCTTCTGCAGCGCGGCCGGGAACGACCGCGCGATCGACATCACTTCGCCGACGGACTTCATCTCCGACCCGATGCGCCGGTCGACGCCTGCGAACTTCTCCAGGTCCCAGCGTGGGACCTTGCAGACGATGTAGTCGAGGGCCGGTTCGAAAAAAGCGCTCGTGCGGCGGGTGATCGCGTTCGGCAGATCGGGAAGCGCGTAGCCGAGCGCGATCTTCGCGGCGACGTACGCCAGCGGATAGCCGGTGGCCTTCGATGCGAGCGCCGAACTGCGGGACAGTCGCGCGTTCACTTCGATCACCCGATAGTCCATCGAGTGCGGGTCGAGCGCGTACTGGATGTTGCACTCGCCCACGATGCCGAGGTGCCGAATCGTCTTCAACCCGAGTGTTCGTAGAAGCTGGTACTCCTCGTTGTTCAGCGTTTGCGACGGCGCGACGACGATCGACTCACCCGTGTGAATCCCGAGCGGGTCGACGTTTTCCATGTTGCAGACCGCGATGCAGTTGTCGCGACTGTCTCGGACAATCTCGTATTCGATTTCTTTCCAGCCCCGCAGCGACTCTTCGACCAGCACCTGCGAAATGCCCGACGCGAACGTCCGGGAAAGCGCATCTTCGAGTTCCGCGTCGGTCTCGCAGATGCGCGACCCCTTGCCGCCCAGCGAGTACGCCGACCGCAAGATCACCGGCAGTCCGATGTGTTGGACGGCCTCGCGAACCTCGGTCTCCGTGTGGCACGCCCGAGCGCGCGCGGTCTTCACGCCGATCTCGTTGAGACGATCGACGAACCGACGACGGTCCTCGGTGTCCCGCACGGACTCGATGGGCGTGCCGAGCACACGAATGCCGTATTTCGCCAGCACGCCGCTCGCATCGAGCGCCACGCCGCAGTTGAGCGCCGTCTGACCGCCGAACGACACGGTGATCGCGTCGACCTCTTCGCGTACGATCACCCGCTCGACGAAGTCCGGGTCGACGGGCAGGAAGTACACCCGGTCGGCCATCTCTTCGCTGGTCTGGATCGTCGCGATGTTCGGATTGACGAGCACCGTGAAGATCCCCTCTTCGCGCAGAGCCTTGATCGCCTGCGACCCCGAGTAATCGAACTCACCGGCCTCGCCGATCTTCAACGCACCCGATCCGAGGATCAGAACGCGACGCGGCTTTTTCGGGAGATACTGTCCGAACATCGTTCGCTCCGTTACACCCGGCCCGAGCCGACCCGCCGCAGGAAATCGTCGAACAGAAACGCCGCATCCTCAGGCCCCGGCGCCGCCTCGGGATGGAACTGCACGCTCGACCACGGTCGGGTTCGGCAGCGGACCCCTTCGTTGGATCCGTCGTTCACGTTCACGAACCAGGGCTCCCAGTCGTTGGGCAGCGAGTCGTCGCGGACGACATAGCCGTGGTTCTGCGACGTCACGTAGCAACGCCGCGTCAGCAAGTCCTGCACAGGCTGGTTTTGGGAACGGTGCCCGTACTTGAGCTTGGCAGTGTCGCCACCGGCCGCGAGGGCCAGCAACTGGTTGCCCATGCAGACGCCGAAAATCGGTTTGTTCGATCGGAACAGCGTCTCGCGAATCTGTTGTACCAGCGGCATCATGTCCTTCGGGTCGCCCGGCCCGTTCGAGAGCAGGACGCCGTCGACGTCTGCGATGTGGTCTGCGAGCCGGTCGGTGCACGGCACCCGCACGACCGACGCACCGCGCTCGAGCAGCGACCGCACGATCGAGTCCTTCGCTCCGGTGTCGACGAGGAGAATTCGAAGCGCGCCGCCGTCGTATCGAACGACTTCGCGCACGGTCGAGTCCGCACAAGCCGTCGGCATGTTCACGGTTCGGGCACGTGCTCTTCCCGCGGCGACGGACGCATCGGCGTTCAAGATCCAGCCCTGCATCGTTCCGTGCTCGCGCAGTTTCCGCGTGAGCGTCCGCGTGTCGATGCCCTCGATGCCCGGGACCTGCGAACGCGCCAGCCAGTTTCCGAGGCTCGACTTGGACGAAAAGTGGCTCGGCGACGCCGAGTGGTGCACCGCGACGACGCCCTGCACCTGAACCGATGCACTCTCGAAGCGGTCGTCGCGCAGGTCCGCGCCGCGCATCGCGGGCACACCGTAGTTACCCTGCAGTGGATACGTGAACACGAGGATCTGCCCGCGGTAGCTCGGGTCGGTGAGCGCCTCGACGTAGCCCGACATCCCGGTGTTGAAGACGACCTCGCCGGCGACCTCGCGGTCGGCGCCGAACGATGTGCCCAGGAGCGTCGTGCCGTCTTCGAGAACGAGCTTGAGTTGCTTCATGGCGAGGACCGTGGTGCCGGCGCGGGTATGTACACGAGCCAGCGCCGCGACGGTAGAGGCGACGCGTTTCCGCAGTTCGCCGTTGCCCGCCGTCCCGCTCCCGCCGAGTATTGCGAGCGATGCACGACCGCTTCCTCCGCGCCTGCCGACGCGAGCCCACGGACTGCACGCCCGTGTGGTTCATGCGTCAAGCCGGCCGGTACATGCCGGAATACCGTGCGTTGCGCGCGAAGTACTCGATGCTCGAATTGTGCAGGACACCGGAGCTCGCCCTCCAAGTCACGCTCCAGCCCGTCCGCGCGATGCCCGTCGACGCCGCGATCCTCTTTGCGGACATCTTGCTCCCCCTCGAGCCCATGGGAGCGCCGTTCAGTTTTGCGCCGAATGAAGGCCCCGTCATTCACGCCCCCGTGCGGGACGCTGCGGCGATCGACAAGCTGCGCGTGTTCGATCCGCGCGAGGGGCTCTGCTACGTGCTCGAGAGCGTCCGCCTGATTCGTCGCGAACTCGACGGCAAGGTCCCACTCATCGGATTCGCGGGAGCGCCGTTCACGCTCGCGAGCTACCTCGTCGAGGGAGGAAAGAGCGCGCATTACGAAACGACCAAGCGACTGATGTACAGCGAGCCCGTCGCGTGGAACGCACTGATGTCGAAACTTGCCGACGTGACGGCCGCGTACCTCCGCGCGCAGGCCGAGGCCGGTGCCCAGGCGCTGCAACTGTTCGACTCGTGGGTCGGCGCGCTGAGCCGGCGTGACTACGTCGAGTTCGTTCAGCCGCACGTTCGCACGATCTTCGCATCGCTTGCAGATCTCGGACTCCCGCTGATCCACTTCGGCACGGGAACCACCGCGATCCTGACGGCACAGCGGGATGCGGGCGGGACAGTCATCGGCGTGGACTGGCGTGAGCCGATCGGCGAGGCGTGGGCGCGCATCGGGCACGATCGCGCCGTGCAGGGCAACCTCGATCCGTTGACGCTGTTCGCACCGCTGGACGTATTGAAGTCGCGGGTAGACGACGTGCTCGACGGCGCCGCCGGCCGCGTGGGTCACGTGTTCAATCTGGGTCACGGGATCTTGCCGGGCACGCCCGTGGACAATGTGAAGCGCGTGGTCGACTACGTGCATGAACGCAGCGCGAAGCGCTGAAGGACTCGGACCGGGGGGAATGATCTCAGACGGGCCAGAACGCGTGTTCGACCGCGAGGCGCTCGCGCGTGAAGCGTTGCGCATCAACCAGCGGTTCAACGACGAGGTCGTCGTGGCGTTCGACATCTGTCCGTACGCGCGGATGGCGTTCGTGGACCGCACCGTCCTCCGCTCGGTCGTGCTGCCCAACTCCATCGACGACTTCGCCGGTACGCTCGACGTCATCACGGCGTGGGAACGTGACCCCTCGTTGCCCGAGATCGGGCTGTTGATCTTCCCCACGCTGTCGGTCACTCCGCGACACTTCGAACAGTTCAACGCGGCGGTTCGAGCGTCCTGCAAGGACCGATCGATCGGATCGCCCATGTTCGTGCACGCGGTGTTCCATCCCGACTACCCGACCGACGCGCGGTCGCCGGACTCGCTCGTGTACTATTTTCGTCGCTCGCCCGATCCGTTGATTCAACTCGTGCGTCACTCGACACTCGAGCGCGTTCGCGGCACGGGCCACGGAACGAAGTTGTTCGATCCAGGCCGAATGGACATGGACTCGTACCTCGCCGCGCCCACGCGGGACGTCACGGAGCGGATCACCCGAGACAACTACGCGTTCGCGATGGACGGCGGGCGAGTGCGCGTCGACGCGATCCTCGCGGACATCGCGGAAGATCGAAAACGTGCGTACGCAACGTGCGGGTTTGGCAGCCACGGTGCTCCGTGAGCGCAACCGACCGCAGAATGCACCCTACGCCGTCGGCTCTGCGGCAGAGTCGTAGACCTCGCGGACCGCAAGCCGCGCACGGATCGACTCGAGTTCCGCGGCATCGCCGTCGTGGAACTTGCGCTGCGTCCATGCGTCGCCTTCGCCGCGCGTCCAGACGTCGAGCGCGCGCGCGCGCGGTAGGGTCGTTCGCCTGCATCGAGGTGTGGTCGTGGTGGCGCGGGCGCCGCTGACGTATTCTCAATTCGATGACCGAGGCCACGAGCACCGCACGCCGGTTCACGATCGACGACTTGATCGCGATTCCCGAGGAACAGCGGCGACACGAGATCGTCGACGGCCAACTCGTCGAGAAGGAGGCCGCGTCAGGACGGCACGGCCGCGCGCAGGTGCGCCTCGCGCGGGAGCTGGGTCCATTCGATCGGCGGCCGGGTGGTCGCGAGCCCGGCGGTTGGTGGTTTGCAACCGAGGTCGAGATTCTGTTCGCGCCGGAAGCCGTATACAAACCCGACATCGCAGGCTGGCGCCGCGAGCGCCTGAGCGAGCCCCCCGACGAATTCCCGATCACCGTGCGCCCCGACTGGGTATGCGAGATCCTGTCGACCAACAGGCGCAACGACGTGATCCGAAAGAAACGCGGTTATCATCGATACGGCGTGCCGCACTACTGGATCGTCGACCCCGCGGAGGGATCGCTCACGGTGAATCGCTGGGCGACCGACGGATACCTCGAGGTTCTCGTCGCGGAGCGCGGCGAGTTGGTTCGCGCGGAACCGTTCGATGCGATCGAACTCGCGGTTGGCGTGCTTCTGGGCGACGACGAGCCGGGCTGAGACGCGGTCGAAGTGAGGAATCGTGCGCTCGGTGGGCGCACTCATCTGCGCCGACGAGACGATGCGAGTCGCAGAGCTACCACACTCAATCGCTTGGAAATGCCCGGCATGTGGCGGGCAAATGGTGCGTGCGGACTGCTCTGACCCATTCGCCGTTTGTCTTTCTTGTCCGACAGGACATCGTTTTTTCGTGATGCCGAGAACGCCGACGCAATCGAGAGCGACGGGAGCCGCGTCGATGCGTTTGCCCCTGCTCGGCGGCCAGACCGATGACTTCGTCGCCCGGTTTTGGCTGACGGATCCAACGGCGAGGTCCGCTCTGAATCCGCAGCTCGCCGAGCTGCTGCGAATCATCCTCGATGGCCGTCGACTGCCGTCGGACGTGCAGATGCTGTTTTGCCCCGCGTGCGGCGGCGCGCTGTCGGAATACGAACAGTGGGACTGTTGGGTCATCGGCCTGCGTTGCCCCGCAGGGCCCACGTGGGATGCGCGCGGTCACTCGCTGTCCGAAGCTGTCGCCGGCGGGAACGTCGCGTTCGACGCCGAGCCATCAGACTCAGCCGTCGCGAGCGTCATCCAATGGTGGCTCCACGACGAATCGGCGCTTAGACATCAGCTCCACGATTCGGTGCGACGGGTCCTCGCCCGCGCACTTCGGGCGCGGTCGGGCGGCGTGTAAAGCGACGCTCAAGTCGCGGGCATGCCTTCTCGCTTCCGGCGACTCCAACGCTTCGCACAACTGCGTCAAAAACACGGTGTTTCGCGTCTATTCTTGCACCCCCTCCCGGTTTCGGGAGGGGGTCGAGCCGCGTAGCGGCTCGGGGGGGGGGGTGCGCGCCGACGCACCGTCACCGCTTCGGCAGCGGAACCTGACGCGTTCCCAACTTCACGCGAAACACCTGCGCATCGAACATCTCGATCTCGACGCGTTCGGTGTCTCCGCCCGCGGCGGTCGCGACGGAGAACTGGTACGCCTTGGCCGGCTTCGGATAGCGCTGCAACGCTCGGAGCATGCCCGACACGAGGTCATCGCTCTCGAATCTCAGGTCGAACTCGCGTACGTCCGGGAGCCGGTCGCGATGCGCATGAATCTCACGGACGAGCGCGCTGAGAAACAAGTCGTCCGCGCTCAGCGTGATCTGCGGCACCAGACTGTTGATTCGTGAACGTCCCTTGGGAGCGGCCATGCGTACTCCTCCGCGGTTCGCGCGTGGGAACTGTCGTAGCATGGCGCCGATGAACTCGTCGTGGGCGTTGTGCGCTGTCGCACTCGTCGTCGGCGCCTGCGGGATGCCGACGGCCGCCGTCGATTCGTCCACGCCGGACACCGCGACGCGCTCGTGGCCGTGCCCTGCCGAATGGGTGCCGTACGCGACGGGAGGTTGCGGTCCGGCCGCGATCCTGTGCGGCCCCGACGGTGGTGGACAGCCCACGGCGTGCGCCACGTCGAACGGAACGCGGCCCCACACCGTCGAAGACGGAGACGGCGGTGTGGGAAACGGACTGTACGCGTCACCGCAGGGCATCGCCGGTCCGTGGCCCGACCGCACTTGGACCCCCGACGCAGGAATCGCGAGCTGCGCCCCCGGATGGGTCCGCGCGGCGAACGGTGCGTGCGATCCGCGATTGCGAACCGATTGTCCCGCAGGCAGCCACCCGCTTCCCGGCGGCACGTGCAGCGCGACGAGCGCCGCCGACTGCCCGGGAGCTGACTACGCGCCGCTTCCGCCGGAGGCCGTCGGCGCTGCCGTGACGTACGTACGCGCGGGCGCAGACTCGACGGGCGCGGACGGCACGCTTGCGCATCCTTTCGCTTCGATCGCCGCGGGCATCGCCAACGCCGGCCCACTCGGCTGGGTGATGGTCGGTGCCGGAATGTACCCGGGCTTGCTGCAGATCGACGTCAGCGTGCACGTCCTGGGGCTTTGTGCCGCGCGCGTCACGTTGACATCGACGGACGCCTCGGCGGTGATGGCTGCGACGGGAGCGGGCGTCGTCGTCGATGTTCGCGGTGTAACGCTCCGCGGTGGCTCGCCGGGCCTCAGCGCGTTCGCCGGCGCGAGGATTCGCGCGTCGAACGTTCGCATCGTGCAGGCCCGTGGACGCGGGATCTTCGCGAGCGGCTCGGGAACCGAGTTTGTTGCACAGGACCTCGTCGTAGAGGCAACGCAGGCGATGGCCGACGGCACCGGCGGTCGTGCTGTTTTCGCCGAGCAGGGAGCGCGTGTCGAACTCATGCGCGCGGCGCTGGTCGAGAATCGCGAAGTGTGTGTCTTCGCGGAAGGCGTCGGAACGGTGCTGTCGATGCAGGACGGAACGATTGATCGCACGGCAGCTCGTGCCGACGGGACGTTCGGACGCGGCGTGTCGATGCAGAGCGGCGCGGCGGTGACGTTGACTCGCGTCGTGGTCAACGAGAGTCGGGACGGGGGAATCGTCGCGCTCGATTCGTCGACGATCCTGACGCTCGTGGACAGCATTCTTCGGGCGACCCAGCTACGCACCGGCCGGAATCAAGGATATGGGCTCGTCGTGCAGGACGGCGCGCGCGCGACGATGACCGGCACCCTCGTCGCGGACAATCGTACGGCCGGCATCGCGATCATCGGTGCAACTTCGCACGTCACCGCGCGGCAAAGCGCGATCTTCGGAACGCGCCCACCCCTCGACGGCCGGGGCGGGACGGGTGTGAGCGTGACCGAGGGAGGGACGATTGACGCGACGGGCACGAGAATCACCGACAATCGCAGCGCGGGGGTCTACGCGAACGGCGCGAGGAGTTCAGCGGTCCTTCGGGATTGTGTGATCGACGCAACGCGTCCGGGCGACCCGACTCCGTACGCCGCGGGTCTGTTCGCGGCCAGCGGCGGACAGTTCGACGTGGTGCGAGTCGCACTCGACGACAACACGGGCGTCGGTGTGCTCGCGTTCGATCGTGGGACGCGCATACGTCTGGCAAACAGCGTGATCCGCAACACCCGAGCGATCGCCGCCGGTGCGCTCGGCCGCGGCCTCGTCGTAAAAGACGACGCTGAGGCATCGCTGAACGGAGTTCTGATCGCGGACAGTCTCGAACTGGGCGCGTTCATCAGCAACGGTGCGAACGTCTCGATGGTCGAGTGCGCCGTGATGGACACGCACCCGGGCGTGGACTTGCTCTTCGGGCGCGGCATCGAAGCGGACGAAGGCGCTCGGCTCGTAGGGCGTCGGATCGTGGTCTCCAACAGTGGCGAGACTGGAATCGTCGCGATCGGCCGAGAGACCTTGGTCGACGTCGACGACGTCATTGTCACGGGCGTGACGCCGAGCACGCGTGGCTTCGGGGTGGGCATGATGGCCTTCGGCGAGGCGGTCATCCGCGGAGAGCGGGCCGCAGTCGTTCGGGCGAGCGGCGTCGCGATCGCGGCGGTTCCATTCGAGCATCTCGTGTTCGGTCGCCTCGCGGGATCGTCCGTCACGATTCGAAACCTGTTCGTGCAGCGCGTCCGGACGAGCACGATCCAACTCGATCCTTCAGGAACGACACCCGCGCCGTTGGGTAGGGCGATCGCGTATGGTTTGCATGCGGGTTCGGGTTCTGCAATCGAGTGTGATCGTGCGGTAATCGACGGCGGTGGATACGGTTTCTTCGTAGTGTCGGGAGCTGCGATGCGGCTGCGCACGGCGCTGATCTCGTCGCAACTCGATGCGACGGGCGCCGTCGGCGCGCAGGTGAGCGCCGATTCGCTCGTACTGGAAGACATTACGGCCCTGGGAAACTCGAACGGCGTCGTGCGTGGTGCGGAGTTGCCTGCGGCGAGTTCGCTGCCGTCCCCGTCACCGATCTGTCCCGAGGCCGGGTGCAACTGACGGCAGCCGACGCCCCGCGAGCCGCGCAATGACAGCGAGCAGCGGAAACACGCACGACTGCACAACACGCGGCGGCGAGGCCAGGGTGAATTCTCGCGGGAACGCGCGCGCAACGAGCACGCGATCGAGCAAGTGTCCCCCGCGTGTCTCCACGGCGTACACCGACGCGAAGAACTCATCGCTGCGCAGCGCCGGTCGCGTTCGCCACTGCGCGGTTGCGGGCTCGACCGCGCTCGCGTTCAGGGCAAAGTGCACGGTGCGCGCGGGAATGTGAATCGACTCGCCGGCGCGAACGATCGTCGGGGTGCCGTTCAGGACGAATTTCAGTGCGCCGGCCGTGACGTCGAAGTCTTCGGCCTGTTCGGGATGATAGTGCGGCGGCGGCGGTCGCGACCCAGGCGCGTACGTCGCGAGCAACTCGAACAGTTCGCCGCCTGTGTCGGCGCTCGTGTGCACGATTTCGAGCCGGACGTTTCCGTCGTCGAGTGCGGTGCCAATTGGGATGGTCATTCGGTAGAAGACTCCGCGCGAACCGTACCTCGAATTTCCGCTTCTGGAGCGACGATGGACCTGCGCGCGAACAAGGTCGAGAATCCCGGAGCGAAATGCGCCGCCGCGCGTACATCCTGAGTTCAACGATCGCTGCGCTCGCCACGTTTTCGGCCGCCTGCGGAACGAGTGCGCCCCCGGACGGCAGCGCGAACTGGACTTGTCCTGCGGAATGGGTCCCGGCGATCGTCGGCGGCTGCGGCCCGGCAGTGCTCCTGTGCGGACCTACGGGCGGGGCGGCGGCCGGCGCGTGCGACCGAATCGATCTGACACGATCACGTCCCGTCGGAGACTCCGACGGTGGTCGCGGCGGCACGTTCTTCCGCGAAGCGGATGGTGGCATTGGCGGCGCGTGGCCCGGCCTCGGCTCCGTCGGCGGGCCCCCCGCGCGCGGCTGGTTGCCCGACGCTGGGAGCGGCGTGCCCGCGGCGAATTGGGCGCCGGATGCAGGGATCTCGTCGTGTCCCGTCGGCTGGCCACGATTGGCGGACGGCACGTGCGATCCGGCCCTGCGCTCCGACTGCCCCGCGGGCACGGGGGCGCTCCCGGGCGGAACCTGCACCGCAACAGGGGCGACCGAGTGTTGGGCGTCGGAATACGCCGATCCAGGGGCCGAGGCCATTGGCGCCGTCGTCGTGCATGTTCGCGCGGGAGCCGACGCGATGACCGCCGATGGGACCGCCGTGCGCCCGTTCGCGACGTTGGCGGACGGAGTGAGCGCGGCCGGGACGGACGGATGGGTTCTCGTGGCGGCGGGGAGTTACATCGACACGCTGACGATCGCGCGGGGAGTTCATATTCTGGGGCGGTGCGCGCACGACGTTTCCATCCGCGGCCGAGACGTCGATGCGTCGCTTCGCGTAGCGGGCACCGGCGTTCGCGTCGACGTGCGCGGGATTACGTTCAGCGGCAACGGAATCACGGTGACGAGCGGAGCGAGTCTTGCCGCGCGGACCACTCGAGTGCTCGGTGTCCTCGGTCGCGCCGTCGTCGCCGATGGTGCGACGACCGCCGTCGATCTGCAGGATGTCTGGATCGACGCGACGCGCGGTGAATCGACGACTCGCCCGGGCGGCCAGGCGATCTACGCGACGGGTTCCTCGTCGGTGACCGCCTCGCGCACGGCGATCAGCGCGTCAGCCGGCGCCGCGGTTGAAGCATTCGGCGGATCTGTCGCCGCGCTTTCCGATTGCTCCATTCGACAGACCACCCCGACGCCCGGCCGTTCGTACGGACTCGGGCTGTTCGCGAACGGCGGCGGCACCGTTCGGGCGACCCGCGTTGTCACCACCAATGGCACGCGGTTCGGTGCGAGCGCGTTCGGCGGAACACTTCGACTCGAAGACGTGATCATCCGCGACACGATCGCGGCGGCATCGTCTGCTTCGGCGTACGGACTCGGCGCCGAGACGCGCGGCCAGCTCATCGCCACGCGCGTGCTCGTCGACCGAAGCGCGCTCGTCGGTCTGCACATCGACGGACGGAGCACGACGGCGACCGTGATCGACAGCGTCGTGCGCGGAACGACAGCATCGAGCGCCAATTCGCTTGGTCGCGGAATCAACGTTCAGGCCGGCGGGCGTCTCGACGCGACGGGCGTATTGGTTTCGCACAACCACCAGATCGGGGCCGGCGCTTTCAACACCGGATCCTCGATGACGCTGACCGACAGCGTCGTCCGCGACACACGTGAAGCCGTGCTCGAGCCGGCAAACGCCGGCGTCATCGCAAGTGACAACGCCACGGTCGTTGCGCGACGCGTACTCGTCGACTCCAGCACCCAGTACGGCATCGTCGCGCATCAGGTCGGTGGGCGTGTCAGGCTTGAAGACTCCGTCGTTCGCGGCACACGCGCACCCGGAGCTGACTACGACTCGTGGTCGGTCGCCGCGCTCGCAGGGGGAACGCTCGCGGCGACGCGCGTGCTTGTCGTCGGAAATGAGTGCCACGGATTCTCCGCGGCGCTCCCGGGCTCGGTGCTCGATGCGATCGATTCCGTGGCAGACGGTTCACGAACCGGCGCGAAGCCGCACCTCGGCGTGGGAATTGTCACGCTGCTTGGCGGCACGGTTCGCGCGCGCGGAGTGCGAATCGAAAACAGCCGGGGATTCGGCGTCAATGCGATTGGCGAAGGGAGCGGCATCGAGTTGGATGGTTGCATCGTTCGTGGGAGCCGACCGTTCGAAGATCGAGGGCACGGCGCGGGCGCGAGCGCCGTGAACGGTGCGTCGTTGGCGGTGCGTCGATCGACGATCGTCGACAACACGGACTTCGGCGCGGGCGCTGCCTTCACGGGTTCGTCGCTGGAGGTTTCCGACAGCGTGGTGATCGGCACGCATACCCACGTTCGCGGCGCCGGCCCAGGGCTCGCGGCGGTGGACGGCGCAAGACTCGAGGCCGCGCGCGTTTCGATCGTCGACAACCAGGGCGCCAGCGTCTACGTGAGCGGCGCGGCGGCGTTTGCGTCACTCGTGGACTCCGTCGTCGTGGGTACACGCCCTACGCCGGCGAACGACGGTGGCCGCGGGCTGCAGCTCTACTTCGGTGCGACCGTTGTTGCGACGCGCGTCGCGTTCGTCGACCAAACGGACGTCGGCATCATCTTCCAGAGCGGGTCACGGGGAGTGCTCCGCGACGTGCTCGTGGCGCAGACTCGTTCGGTGCCGGCCACGTCGTTGTTCGGCACCGGCATCGAAGCGGAGGAGGGCTCGATCGTCGACGCGGCCCGTGTCGCGATTCAGGGTGCGTTCGAAACCGGCATCGCGACGCACGATCCTTCCACGGTTCTGACACTGTCCGACGCGATCATTCGCGATGTCCTCCCGAGCGGATATGGCTACGGGACGGGCGTTCTGGCGATGTCGGGCTCGCACATTGATGCAGCGCGCGTCGCCGTCGACAATGTGTCCGGAGCGGCGTTCGCGGCGGTTCCCGGCCGAAACGACGGAGCGAATCCGGTCGGCGGCTCGCGGCTGACCGCGGTCGACATCTTTGCGCGCGGAATTCACTCGAGCACGATCCGGTTGGTCCCTCGGGCGACGGAGTTGATTCCATCGGGCCGCGCCGTCGCGTACGGAGTGCACGTCGGACAGAACTGTCGCGTGGATGCGACGCGAATGCTCGTGACCGACAGCGGCTACGGCTTCGTCAATTCGCAGGGCAGTCTCTTGCTGCGCAGCGCGGTCGTCGCGCGGATGCTCGATGCGATCGGTGCGGTGAACGGAGTTCGGTCGGCGGCCGACCAGCGCGTCGAGAACCTGCACGCCCGAGACAACGCTCACGACGAAGTGGTTCGTGATGTCGACCTGCCGGCGGGAACGGCCCTGCCAACGCCGTCGGCGGTCTGCTTTGCCGCGACGTGCATGTGAGCGGCGCCCGCACGCCGGCCGATCTCACCAGATGCGCTGCTTGGAAACCATGAGGTAGAAGATCATCATGATCGGCACCATGATTGCGGTCCCCCAGATCGACCACATCGAAAGGGCGCGCGTGAATCGCGGCCCGTTGTCGCGCTCTTCGGCGATTCGAACTGCGCGCTCCTGGCAATAGAGCACGGTCGTCGGCGAGAGAATCGTGAGCGCGACGAGCAACATGTACGACTGCGCGAGCCAAGGCTGTGCGCGCAGACCACCGAACACCGACGACATCGCGAGGCCATTGATCAACGCCAGCTGAACGCCCGGAGCGGTGAACCAGATGTCCGCGAGCGCAAGCGTTTGCATTGCGAAGCGCAGCAGTCCCGCGTCCCGCGATCGCCACGCGACGATCACCCAGAGCGGCCCGACCGTTACGTTTCCGACCATCATGATCACGCCGAAAATGTGCAGAATCTTGTGCCACGTGTACGGCAGGAACATCGGGATGCGTAGGCCGAACCAGCACGCCGTGGTCAGCGCGAGGGCCGCGAGGTTCGAGACGATGGAGACGATTCCCGAGCGACTGATGCGCATCGTCGGTGATGGTATCGCAACCACGCGCCCGTGGCGCCACCTTGCGGGGCTACGGCGCGCGCCACACGACCGCGGCGCCGCCCGCGGTCAAACCCACGAGGTCCCCGTGACCGTCGCCATCGACATCGCCGGAGATCAACTGGGTGACGTCGCTGCCGAAGCTCGCGGTTTCGCCCATCGCGAATGCCGTGGCCCCCCGCGCGAGAATTTGAACATCGCCGTTCGCGTCGAGTAGTCCAACTTCGGGTCGGCGGTCACCCTCGCGATCGAGCGTGACCAATTCCACGATCTCTGCCGCGGCCCGGTACCCGTCGCGCATCGTGATCCGCGTGCTGCCGTCCCCGGTCCACAAAACGGCCATCGTCCGTGAAGCGATCACCGCGTCGCCGTTCGTGTCAGCGTTGAAGTCGCCAAACGCCGCCGCCGAACTCGCGGACATCGACAAGAAGCGCACGTCCGAGAAGTCGAAGTCTGCAACGCTGACGACTTCCACGAGTCCGCCCCCGAGGAACAACAACTCGTCGCGCGCGTTGCCACCAAGATCGCCTGCGCGCACCCGTGCGATCCCGGGTGGCAGGGTCACCCGCGCACGCACCATCCAGCCCGAGCCGGTGTTCTGAACTCGTAGGAGTGCACTCGTCGAGGCATCGAATGCTGCGACGTGGACGCGACCGTCGGCTGCAAGCCTCGCGGATACCACCGGCCCCGCATCGGTGAGCTGGGTGAGACTTGCGCTCCAGAGTTCGTGAAGATCCGTGCCCGCGAGCGCGAGCAATTGGCGGTCCGCGCGCAACGCAACGATGTCCACGGACGTCATCGACGCAAGCGGCGCGACGTCGAGTCCGGTCAGGACGACGCCCTCGAGCCCCCGCGAACCGGCGAACAGCTCTCCGCACGGAGACGCGAGAAATGTCGCGATCCCCCCCCCCGGAAACGACACCGCGAGGTCCGTTCGACCGTCGCCGTTGAAGTCGCCTGCGGCCGCAAGGGCGATCTCGGTGATTCCTGGCAATTGCGCCCGCGTCGCCATCGATCGTGCGGGACAGTTCGACGCGATCGTGTCGGTCGACGGCGCGTCCGATCCGTCGGTGGACGACACCTCGCCCACGACGTCACCACCGTCGCCACTCGATGGACGCATTCCACACGCGCACAGTGCGACGACCGCGAGCGTCGCCCAGCGGCGTCGGCCGTTCATCAGCCCGACGCGCCCGTCGGCCCGGTGGGACCTGTCGCCCCAGTGGGACCCGTCGGCCCCGTGGGTCCGGTGGGACCCGTCGGTCCCGTCGGGCCAGTTGGTCCCGTTGGTCCTGTCGGTCCGGTCGGCCCCGCGTCCATGTCCATCGGAACGTCGCTCGGCGCCGAATCGGTTTGCGCGTCGGCATCGGGACCCGTCGGTACGTCGGACTGGGCGTCGGCGTCGACTCGCGGCACGTCGGCACGCGCGTCGATGGTTGGCATGTCAGACGGCGAATCGGGCCGAGTGTCGGATGCACCGCTCGCGTCTGCGTCCCCACCGCCCCCCGTGTCGTCGAATGTCCAGCCGCGATCGCCGCACGCTTCGATCAATCCCCCGCCGAGGAGACTCCCTGCGATCGCCAGGCCGGTCTTGAGATAGTCGCGACGACCCATCGAGGCAATGAGTGCGTCCGAGACGACCGACTGGTCGTCACGTACTCTTGGGCGCTTGGATCGCGGTTCGTCGCTCACGTTGGGGGCCCGGATCGTAGGCCGGGAATCCCCGCCACATCAAGGACGCCGCTCGGGAGCGTTGGCGCCGTGCCGCTCGTCGATACGAACGAGCCCAGCGTCCGTTCGCAGAATGCGCGCGCCTTCGTGGCGGGCACGCTCCGCGTACTCGCGTTCGAACGAATCGTCATCGCGCCCAACGTCGAACTCGCCGACGCGCGCGCGGAAATACTCGATGTCGAACACGCACGGTTCGAGCGTGAACGCGGGCCAATCGTGGTCCGCGAACGCGTCGCCGCGCGAAACATCGTTGGACGAACATACCGACACCTCGGCGGAGAGATCAGGGCGCTTCACTCCCGACGACCGCGAATCCAACGCCACCAGTTGAAACGCTCCCGGGCGCAACACGTCGACGAACGGTGCGACCCGAAAGTCGCGCGTGAACTCCCACGCGCCGTCGAGCTGAAGTACGTATCGGCTCTGCACCTGCGCCAGCAGTCGGTTCAAGCGCCGTGCTCGCCCGCGATCTTCGCGCGCGCCGTGAATGAAGCGAACGAACGGAAAGCGGGCCGCGAGTTGCCTCAGCGTGCCTGGTTCGGTTCCGTAGTCGACGCATACCCATGCGGCAAGACGCTCCAAGTCTTTGCATCGCGCGGCAAGCGACGTGATGGTCCGAATCAGCGCCTCGGGCCGGCCAAACGATGTCACCGCTACGGTGATGCGAATTGCCGTGGGCTGTGATTCGCCGAACTGCCGCTCGCCATTGAGCTGATATGCGTTCGGGACCAGTCCGGCCTCGCGTGCGTCCGTGCGCCGACCGATGTGCCGCGAACAGATCGTGTCGAGAAACGCCGATCGACCGCCACGCTGGAAATAGCGCTCGGCGAACTCACGTTCGAAATGGATCGGTGACTCGTCGAACGTCCCGACGGCGCGAATCGCGTCGGTTCGCATCAGCGACGGCCGGAGCGAAAAGTGCGGCCAATACGCGACCGACCGTCGGCCTGGCGGCGGCACGCCCGCGCTCCAGTCGCACACATGCATCCAATACCGCACGCCACCTGTGAGGTTGCGCAGCTCTCCAGCGTCGATGTTTCGGCCGTCGAGGTCCTCGGCGTAGCCGCGATTGAACAGCACCTGTCCCACGGTCGGTTCGTGATCAAGAATTGCGAGCGCCTCCGTGACGTAGTCCCGTCGCTCGAAGAACTGAAAATCATCTTCGAGGTGAAGCCAGTAGGTCGACCGCACGGTGTCTCGGAGCGTGTTCATGCTTCGCGCATGGCCCCGATCGGCGAGGGTCTTCCAGATGAACTCGAAGAACGGATACCGCGCGGCCATCGCCTCCCGGTCGGCGTGGCTCGAACCGTCGTCAATGCACACGAAACGGCCAATGCGTTCCACGTCGCTGCACGCTGCAAGAAACGAATCCATCGAACGCACGAGCAACTCGAATCGGCGGCACGCGGTAATCGTCAGCGTGACGCTTGGCTCCGGTGGCGCGACGCGTGCCCCCAGCGCGCGGATGCAATCGGGGGCGTGCGAAAGCACCTGGGCTTCCATCGCGCGCGCGGAAAAGTCCCGATTGGCTTCGATCCGCGAACGATCGCGGTCCGGGAGCTGAGACCTCCGCAACAAGTCCGTGTTGATCTCGAACGACTCGACGCGGCGACCCACGTAGAACGCCGCGATCGCCCATTCGTCGCGCGCGCGGAACTCGTACGCGCTCGCCTCTGCGAAGAGCGCGCCTGGGGCCGGCGGCGGCACTTCGGCCGCGCGCCGCGCAATCGCGTACGCGACTCCCATTCGTCCGGCCGCGCGCTCGCGATTCGCGACGTGCACGAGCGGCTCGGCGCGATGGGGGTGTTGGTCGAAGCACGTGAGATACGCCTCGCGGACGTCATCCCAGGGCGTGCCAAGCTTTTCGCGACACTGCGCTGCGCGGTACCGCGAGTAGAAGACCTCCTCTTCGAATCCACCCTGCCCCGCCCGCGTATCGTAGTATCCGAGTGCCCGCGCGAATTCTCCTGCGTCGAACCAACTCTGTCCTGCGTAGAACGTCGCGCGTGCGTCGTCCGGGTTGTCGCGCAGACTCGCCTCGAGCAATTCCGCATCGCGTCGGTACTTGTCTCGATCGCGATTTCGCGCGCCGAGGCGCCGCGACTCGATGTGGTACCGCCCGCCGACGCGGCCAAACGTGGTCCCGGGCACGTCGCTCGTAGCGTATTCATGGACGACGCCGACGTACCGGAAGGGCGCAGTGCGACGGAACAATTGGGGGCGGTAATAGATGAACTCGGGGCCATATTTCAGCTCACCAGCGTCGACGTCGAGCCCGCCGAGGTCGGGTTCACCGATCAATCGATCGTCGGCATCGAGCACCCACACGTACTCGGACCTCGAGCGCTCGCGGGCCAACTCGAGTGCTCGCGTCCGCGATCGACCGAAGTCTACGAAAGGCTCACGGACGATGCTCCCCGGGGTACCACGCGAGTCGAAGAACGACCGGATCACGTGCTGCGTGTCGTCGGTCGAGCCAGTGTCCACGACGATGTAGTCGTCGACGAATCGCGCGACCGACTCGAGTGCCTCGCGCACGATGTGCGCCTCGTCGCGTACGATCATGTTGAGGCAGATCGAGGGACGGGTTCGCGGACGGCTCGCGGCACCCGGCGTGATCCGGCTGGAATCAATGTCCATCGACGACGCCGTGGAACTCGTTCGGCCACACGAAACTCAGCATCGTGAGCATCGGCGGTCGGCGCATGGGCGCGTGGAGCGTACCACCGACTTCGCGATCGGGTGCGCCGCGGGACCGGGATCGTGCGAAACTTCGCGTATGCCCGATCCACGGGAAATCGACGCCATCGTGCGCGGCGAGCACTCCGATCCGCACCATGTCCTCGGCCCACATCCCGCGGCCGATGGAGTCACGATTCGAGTGTTCCGCCCCGATGCACTCACCGTGGACGTCGTGCCCGACGATCCGTCGCTGCTCCGTCGGAGCGCGCCGCGCGTGGACCGTGAGGGCGTCTTCGAAGCCCACTTTGCGGAGCGCACGGACGTCTTTTCGTATGGACTCGAGATCCAGCGCGCCGATGGGAGCCGAGAGCAGACGCGGGACCCGTTCGCGTTTCTTCCGACGCTCGGCGAGATCGACTTGCACCTCGCGTCCGAGGGAAAACATCTGCGCCTGTACGAACAACTCGGAGCGCACGTACGAACGTACGGCGACGTGACCGGTGTGTCGTTTGCAGTCTGGGCGCCGATGGCGCGGCGCGTGAGCGTGATCGGCAGTTTCAACCGATGGGATCCGCGGATTTGCCCCATGCGACGCGTTGGGCGCGGTGGCATCTGGGAGCTGTTCGTGCCGGACGTGCCGGTCGGTGCACTCTACAAGTTCGAAATTCTCACGGCCGGAAATGACGCGATTCACAAGCTCGATCCATTCGCGTTTGCAGCGCAACTCCGACCCAACACGGCGGGCGTCGTCGTCGGGCCCTCGACGCACAGGTGGGCCGACGCCGAGTGGCTCGCGCTGCGCGGAGCTTGCCGCGCGCAGGAATCGCGGATCGCCATCTACGAAGTCCACTTGGGCTCGTGGTTGCGACGGAGCACCGCGCGACCGACGAACCCGAATGCGATCGTTCCCTTGGTTCCGCCTGCGGGCGCCTCACCTCCCGCGGCCGCTTCGCGAGACCCCGACGATCGTGCGCCGGGAGAGTGGCTGACGTACCGCGAGTTGGCACCGGTGCTTGCGGACTACGTCACCCGAATGGGATTCACGCACGTCGAGTTGCTGCCGATCGCCGAGCATCCGTACGACGGTTCGTGGGGCTACCAGTTGACGGGCTACTTTGCGCCGACTGCACGCCACGGCACGCCGGATGACTTCCGTTTTCTCGTCGACCACCTGCACTCGCGCGGCATCGGCGTGATTCTCGATTGGGTTCCAGCGCACTTTCCCAAGGACGCTCACGGTCTCGCGCGATTCGACGGAAGTGCGCTCTACGAGCACCTCGACCCTCGCCAAGGCGAGCATCCCGACTGGGGGACGCTCATCTACAACTTTGCGCGACCGGAAGTGCGGAACTTCCTCGTTTCGAACGCGCTCTATTGGCTCGAGCAGTTTCACGTCGACGGTCTGCGCGTCGATGCCGTCGCTGCCATGCTGTACCTGGACTACAGCCGCAATCCAGGCGAGTGGGTGCCGAACGAGCATGGAGGACGCGAGAATCTCGACGCCATCGCGTTCCTGAAAGAACTGAACGCCGCCGTAACCGACAACGTCCCGGGTGCGATCGTGATCGCCGAGGAGAGTACGGCGTGGCCGAGCGTGACGCGGCCGACGTGGCTCGGAGGGCTCGGCTTTGCCTTCAAGTGGAACATGGGATGGATGCACGACACGCTCGCGTACTTCTCACTCGATCCAATCCACCGACGCTTCCATCACGCCAAGATGACGTTCTCGCTCATGTACGCGTGGAGCGAGCAGTACCTCTTGCCGTTTTCGCACGATGAGGTCGTGCACATGAAGGGCTCGCTGCTCGAGAAGATGCCCGGCGACCGCTGGCGTCGGTTCGCGAATCTTCGAGCGATGCTGGCGTGGATGGCCTGCCATCCCGGCAAGAAGCTGATGTTCATGGGCGGCGAGTTCGGCCAGAAGCGTGAGTGGAACTTCGAGACGAGCCTGGACTGGTCCCTACTCGACGATCCGCTGCACGCGGGCGTTCAAGCATTGACGCGCGACCTGCTCGCACTCGCACGAGAATGTCCCGAAGTGTCCGAGCGAGACGGCCAGTCCGAGGGTTTCCGTTGGATCGACGCGAACGATTCGGATCAAAGCGTGTTTTCGTTTCTTCGACTGGGGCCAGCGGGCATTGCGCAATGGGTCTGTCTATTGAACGCCACGCCGGTCGTGCGACGTGCGTATGCGGTCGGTGTTCCGGTATCTGGCGAGTACATCGAGCGCATCAATACGGATGCGCAGGCGTACGGTGGCAGCGGGGTTGGAAACCTCGGACGAACGCACTCTTCGCCAACGCCGCGGCACGGGTTCTCGCAGTCGATCTCGGTGACGCTGCCGCCGCTCGCCATGCTCGTCTTCGTGTGTCCGCGCTGATATAAGCGCGAATCATGCCTCACCGAACGCCCTGGCTCACGGCCAACATCGTGCTGGTTCTCTGCGCTTGCTCCGGCGGAAATTCCACGGACGCAGGCGCCGACGCCAACGGGATCGATGCGCCGGTCACTCCGACGACGATCGCGCAATTGCCCATCGCGTCGACATCGCGCATCGCCGGCCTCGACGGCACCGTCGACGTGGTCGTCGACCGGCAGGGCTGGCCACACATCTACGCCACGACGCTGCGCGACGCGATGTACGTGCAAGGCATCCTCGTCGCGCGCGATCGCATGCCGCAGATGGAATTGCTACGGCGGCTGTCGTCGGGATTGCTTGCCGAAGCGTTCGGCCAGCTCTCGGCGAGCACCATCGAGAGCGACATCTCGATGCGAACCGTCGGTCTGCGCCGTGCAGCGCAGGCGATGTGGGACGCGACACCTCCCGGTCGATCTCGCGTCGCCGGCGAAGCATTCGCGGCGGGGATCAACCAGTTTCTCGGCGAGATCCGGGACGGACTGCGGCGCGTCCCGTCTGGTACAGAGATCGTCGTCAACGACGGCACGCCGGACTGGACACCCGTCGACTCGCTGACGATCGGCCGGTATCAGTCGTTCAGCCTTTCGTACGACGCCGGCTCGGACGTCGTGGAGACAACGGCGCGCGACAATTGGCGGCAGGCGTTCGACCTCGCAGACATGGCGACGGCGCCCGAAAACGCGCGGCGAGCCGGCGCGTACTGGGACGTGTTCCGTTTCGCCGCGCCCTCGACCGCGCAGGTCGTTCCGGGCTTCTACAGCACGATGGGCATGGGTCTCACGTTCCGTCCGCCCGTACTCGCGCCGCGGATGCCTGTGTCGCTCGCGCAGAACACCACGCGCTTCTTCGAACGCGTGCGCGAAGCAGCGCAGTTGTACGGGTTCGGCCGCAACGAGCGCGGCAGCAACAACTGGATCGTCTCCGCGTCGGGTTCGGCGAATGGCCACGCGCTGCTCGCCAACGACCCACATCTGTCACTCACCTCGCCCGCCGTGTGGTGGGGATCGCACATCGTCATCGCGACAGGACCGGACGCGGTCGACGTCACGGGCGTTACGTTTCCCGGCATCCCGGGCGTGGTCCTCGGCCACAACCGATACATCGCGTGGGGCGGCACCGTCGCCGACTTCGACGTGACGGATGTCTTTCAGGAGACGATCACGCCTGGCACGGGCGGCATGCCGGACACCGTCTCGTTCATGGGCCGTCAGGTGCCGATCATGACGATCACCGAGCGGATTCCGAACGGGAACGGCGGCACGTACGACGCACCGATCGAGATCGTCCCGCACCACGGACCGATCATCCCGACGATTCGAATGGGTCGCATCCAGCCGCGAACAGGCACGACTGCGCTCTCGGTCCGATGGACGGGACACCGACCGACACAGGACTTCGAAGCGTTTCTCGGGCTGTTGTATGCGCACAACGTCGCCGACGCGCGGCGCGCGCTCGACAACTTCGGCGTGGGCGCGCAGAACTGGGTCATCGCCGACGTCGAAGGCAATACGGGCTACACCACGTCGTCGGTCGTACCGCAGCGCGCGGCCGGAGCGCTGACGTGGACCCCGACGTCCACGCGGGGAACGCTGCCGTGCTACGTCCTGCCAGGGACCGGCGAGGCAGAGTGGGTCGGCGAAATCCCGCGCAACCGGCTCCCGAACGGAATGGGCACGCCCGCGCGACCGTGGATCGCGACCGCCAACAACGACCAGGCCGGGCTCGCGCAAGACAACAATCCTGCGAACGATCCTGTGTTTCTGAATTGTCGTTGGACGTACGGCTGGAGAGCCGAGCGAATCCAGCAGCGACTGACGATGTTGAACAACCGCGTCCGAATCGAGGACATGCAGGACATCCAGGCGGACCACGTTCTGTTGATCGGCGGTCGCTTCCGACCGTTCATCCAATCCGCGATGATGCGCTTGAGTGAAGAGTGGGCGACCGCCGGCACGAATCCCGACCTGTCCGCGGTTGCAATTTCGCTGCGACCCCGTGAGATGGTGCTGCGCGATGCGCTCGCCCGGCTCATGGCCTGGAGCCTCGATGCGGCGGCCGGGGTCGATTACGATACGACCGAGCAGAGTCAGCGCGATGCCATCGCGACGAGCCTGTTCCACGCCTGGTTGCGGGCGGCCACGGCGGGCGCCTTCGCGGATGAGTCGACGGCCTCGGGGGGTCCCGGTGGCGGCGCCGATCTGGTTGCGCTGCTGTACATCCTGGAACATCCCGATCAACTCGTCGCGCGCGATCCAATGACGGGTCAGAGCGTGCTCTGGGACGACATCAGCACGGCGGCGACGCACGAATCACGCGACACCATCATCGTCAACGCGCTCGATCGAGCAACACGAGACGCCGAGCGTCTCTTCATGTCCGCGGACCCGACACAATGGCTCTGGGGCCGCATCCATACGGTTCGCTTCGGCAGCGTCGTGCCGGGCCCCGGGAGTGTTCTGTCCGTCCCGCCGCCGGGGGACACGATGTTCCCGAACGGCTTTCCGCGACCGGGCGGCATCGACAGCGTCGACGTTGCGTTTCCCGGTGCCAACGGATCGTTCGGCGGCGGCGCATCGATGCGATTCACGGTCGACCTCGATCCCGCGGGCCCCCACGCGTGGAACTCGATCCCCGGCGGGCAGGTGTTCAACACGCAGTCGCGCCACCACCGGGACCTCGCGGAACTGTGGCGGCGCAATCAGGTCTTCCCGATCCCGAGGACGGAACCCGAAGTCGTCGCGGCGTTCGAATCACGACTGCGCTTCGAGCCGATGCGATGAACCGAGCGCGTGCCGTTCGCGCACTCGGTCGCTGAGCCTCGAGTGAACCGTTCTCGCGCGATCGCCCTGTGGCGCGGTTGGCCCGGCATTTCCGCGCGCTGGCTGCTCGCCATCTTGCCGCTCGTGTGGCTCTCCCGATCGGTGCGCTGGGGCACCGTCGCCCACATGGCCTACCGGCTCGGCGCCGTGCCCGCTGCGATCGCATGGGCGGCCGCGGGAACGACGATCGCGATCGGCGCCATGCGCTGGCGAATCCTCCTCATCGCGTACGGGGCCGACCCCTCTCGCTTGCCGGGACTCGGTGCGCTGCTCCGACACTACCTCGTGGGCCACTACTTCGCGGTATTGCCAAGCGGAATCGCGGGCGATGCCGTCCGTGGTTACCGAGTGCAAGACTGTCTCCCGACCCCGGCGACGTCGTACGTGTTGCTCTTCGTCGAACGCATCGCCGGCCTACTCGGCTTGCTCACCATCGGCGCGATCGCAACGTTCGCGAGCGCAAACCTCCGAACCGGTGCCGTGCGAACTGCGCTGTACGTCGGATCTGCATTCGCGGTCGGTCTCGGTGCACTGAGTTACGTATTGCCGCATGCGTCCGCGCGTTGGGCGCCGGTGCGGGCGCTTGTCGGACGCCTTCCGGTCGTCGGCGGACTACTCAACCGCATTCCCGCCGCGCAGTCGGCGCGCGGTCCCGTCTTCGCGCTCGTGCTCTCGGTCGTGATCCACGCGCTCGTCGTCGTGTGCGTCGCGTCGCTGATCATGCCGCTGTCGTCCGCCGCGACGTACTCCGTCTGCGCGCGCACGGTGCCGCCGGTCATCCTGCTCGCGTACATTCCCATCACACCGGGCGGCATCGGGCAGCGCGAGGCGGCGTTCGTGCACTTCTTCGGTCTCGCGGGCGTTCCAGCGGAAGCCGCGCTGACCGCGTCGCTGCTGTACTTCGCGATCATGATGTCGTTCGCGGCCGTCGGCGGCGTCGTGCTCGCAATCGAGCGGTCGGCGCAGCGACCTTGACGCCCCGAATGGTATCTACCACGATAGGTACCATGCTGACCAAACGGGCCAAGATCTTCCGGACCGGTAGGAGCCAGGCCGTCCGCCTGCCGAAGGAATTCCGTTTTGCCGGTGACACCGTGCTCGTTCGTCGCCGCGGATCTGCCGTGATTCTCGAACCGGACGGGTGGCCGGACGGCTACGTGTTGTCATTCGCCGGTGTGCGTTCTGACTTCGAGCGGCCCGCGCGAGGCCGGTTGGATCGTCGCGAGAGAATCGGATGAAGTTTCTGCTCGACACGAACATTTGCATCTACGCGCTCAAGCAGCGCCCGCTCGTGCTCAAGCGCCTGTTGGCCGAGCGCCCGATCGACGTTGCGCTGAGTGTGATCACCGAGGCGGAACTTCGGACGGGCGCGGCGAAGAGCGGTTCGAGCGCAAAGACGCGCGGGCTGCTCGAGAACTTCCTTCGTCCACTCCGCGTGCTCGATTTCACTGCGGAGGACGCAATTGCATACGCGCTGGTCCGAGCGAAGCTCGAGAGCGCCGGGACACCGATTCGACCGCTCGACACGCTGATCGCGGCCCAGGCGGTCGCGCGCAAGCTCACACTCGTGACGAACAACGAGCGCGAATTCGGACGCGTCGCCGGATTGCGGATCGACAATTGGGCGCGCTGATCGACCGCCTCCGCCCGACGTGCCCAGAGCACGCACGGGACGGCACGCGCATGCCGCTCATCGCGTTTGCGGCGCTGCTCGCATTCTACCTCTATCGCTATGCGTTCTTCACGGGCTGGCGCGTCGGCTCCGACGGCTTCTACTCGTGGATGTTCGCCCGGTCGCTCGCGTTCGACGGCGACATTCACTTTGCCAACGACTACGCGGTTTGCGGCGACCCGTTTCACCTGGGCGTCGACGAGGGCGGCGGACGTCCCGCGAATCCGTTCTACTTCGGCCCCGCGCTGATCTGGACGCCTGCCGTGTGGCTCGCACGACATCTGATTCATTTCGGACCGCACGCATCGGCAGCCGAGCGCGCCGGATGCTACGGGCCGATTGCAAACAACGTGCTCGTTCTCGCGCCGCTGTGCGCCGTGTCGACGTTGTGGCTTGGATACCGTCTCGCGCGCCGATGGGCGTCTCCGCGCGCGAGCGTCGCCGCGGCGGTGACCGTCGGCCTGTGCACGCCCCTCTTACACTTCGGCACGCTCGTCGCGACGTACTCGCACGTGTGGGCCGCGTTCGGCGTGGCGCTTGCGGCGCTGCTGTGGATCCGGGCGAGCGAGGAACCCGCGTCGCTCGTTCGGTGGTTCGCGGCCGGCGTGGGCATCGGTCTGGCGGCGCTGATGCGAATGCAGGCGAGCGTGATGCTCCTGGCCCCCGCGATGCTGCTGGCCTCGATCGTCGTGCAAGACGTTCGCTCACGCCGACTGCGATGGCAGCCCTTCATCGCGGGACTCTTGGTGTTGACCGGCTTCGCTTCGCTGATCTGGATTCAATTCGTCGCGTACAAGATTCTGTACGGGCATTGGTGGGTCGTTCCCCAAGGGCATGCGTACGTGCAGTGGGGACACGGACAACCGATGTTTCTGCTGTTTTCCGCGCGGTCGAGTCTATTCTATTGGCATCCACTCCATTGGCTTGGCGCGCTCGGCGCTGCACTGCTCGTCGCTCGGCGCGACCGTCGGCTGCACGGAGCATGCTTGCTTCTTCCGATCGTCATCGACGTCTACATCGGAAGCGCCAGCGAATGGCACGCGGGCGCGAGCTTCGGTGCGCGGCGCCTCACGTCGCTGGCAGGACCGTGGACCGCCACCACGGCGGTGTTCCTCGCGTGGGCGTGGGCGTGGCTCCGGGCGAAGCCGACGCGCATTGCAGTGTTCGCGGCGGTCGGCTGGCTGTGGCCGTGGGTTGTGATCAACACGGGAGCATCCAACGGGAGCCTGTCGCGCCAGGTACCGTACGACGCGCCGGCCCCGATGCCGCAACTGTACGGCACGGCCTTTCGCCTCGGCCTCGACGGGATCTATCGAGCCATGGGCAACCCGTTCACGTTGCCCGCGGGCGTGGTTTTCGCTGCGCGGTATCGATTGCCTCCCAGGCGCTTCGACGACTTTTCCACCGGCGGCATGTTCGAACACCACTATCGACCCGTGACCCTGCGGGGCCCCGACACATTGTCGCTCGCGTATCCGGCGTCGGACCCGTTCATGGTCGATGGATTCCGACGGGTGCCTGACGGTGGGATGGTTCGTGCCGGCGCGCGCGCACGGCTTCTCCTCGAGCTGTCGTGGGGGCACATTACACACGTTGAAATCGCAGCCCGCGCGGAACGAGCGACACCGGTGACGGTGCGCGTTCGCAATGCCGGCTTTTTCCGCACCCGCGACGTCGGGACCTTCGTGACGCCGCCACGCGGATCGACGGTGGAGCTTGCCGTAAGCGACGGCGTCTTCGACGCGGGCATCAACGAGATCACGTTCGTCGGCGACGGGGACTTCGTGATTCAGAGCTGGCGATGGGTCGATCGTGGGCGTCACGACACGGCGCTGTGGTAGAAACTGCGTTCCCCAGATTCGATGAACGCACCGGAGCCCACCGCCAACCCGCCGCCGCGCATACGAATGCTCGGCCTGCTCGGGGCGATCGCGTCGTTTGCATTCGTCGGGCTTGTCGACGGATTGCTTACCTACCTCCGGATCCCGGCACCGTCGCGCAGGATCTCCCTTCTCGTGTGGCTGCTGTTCCACTGCATGGCCGCCCTTGGATCGATCGGCATCGGCGCGGGTCTTCTTCAAGAAATCCTGATGCACGCCGCGGCTCGTCGTGCGCGGCTCCGTTCGTTCGCGTCGTTTGTCCTGGACGGTCCGCGCAAGTGGTTCGTGCGCGACGTCGACGCTTCGCTCTCGCTCGCGATGGCCGTCGTGACGCTCGCGCCCGCGTGGGGCCTGCTGTTTCCCGTCTCGTGGCTCATCATGCACAGCTTCCACTCGCGGATTCTCATGGCGCTCGGCATCATGCTCGCCGCTCCGAGCCTCTTCGCGATCTGTGCGACCTTCGCTGTCGTACTGGCATGGCCGCTGGAGTGGTTGCTGCGAAAGCTCGGTCGCTTCGCGTCGCCGGGCACCGTCGCCGCCGTGTCCCTGGTCGCCGGGGCGCTGATGCTCACGCGTTTCATCCGGCTCCACTGGCTGACGTTTCAGTTTCTCGACGGCCGGGCGGCCGTGACCGCCGCCGCGCTTCTCGCCGCCGACTTCGGCGCCCTCGCCGCACTGGGCCTCCGATTTCCGAGACGCGCGATGGCCGTTCGGTGGCGCACGGTCGGCATCGTCGTGGGTGTCGCACTCGTCGGATTCCTCCTGTCAGGGTTGACGCTTGGGCGCCGGCAGGCCGTTCTCAGCACAGTCTTGCAGCGAAGTCTCATCACGCGATTCATCATTCGGCCGCTGCAGAGCGCCGTCGACCTGGATCGAGATGGCTACGGAACCCTGTTCGGCGGCGGCGACTGCAACGACTTCGATCGGCGCATTCATCCAGGCGCTCGTGACATTCCCGGGAATGGCATCGACGAAAACTGCTCGGGACGCGACGCGCGTCGCAACTCGGACGAGGGCGACGGGCGCTACGGGACGCTTCCCGAGACGTACACGCACAACCGCACGAACTTCGTCTTCCTGTCGATCGACACGATGCGGCCGGATCACATGAGCTTGAACGGCTATCACCGCCCAACGACGCCGAACATCGATCGGTTCGCCGCCGGAGCGGCACGATTCGACCGCGCGTACTGCACCTCGCCCCGATCTCTGCGCTCGTTCGCCTCGATTTGGACGGGGCGATATCCGTCCTCGATCTCCTGGGGTGAAGACAACCAGTTCCCACCGCTCAACGACGAGAACATCACGCTCGCCGAGGTGCTTCGCGACAACGGGTACGAAACGTCGGCGTTCACCAATGCGCTGTATTTCTCGGGAACACCGGGCTTCTACCAAGGCTTCAACTTCTACCGCGAGGGCGGGACGTTCATCAAAGAAGACCACGGTCCGATGGTGAACGACGCGACGCGGTGGCTCGAGCAGCACCGCGGCGGCACGCGGCCGTTCTTCACGTGGATTCATTTCATGGAGCCGCATGAGCCATACGAGGACCGGTCCGAGCCGCGCGAGTTCGGCCACGGAGCCGTCGATCGGTACGACGAAGAGATTGCGCGCGCGGACCAGGGCTTCGGGCGAGTCATGGCAACCATCGACTCGATGCAGGCGGCCGGCGTGCCGATCGTCGTGGTGCTGTTCAGCGACCACGGCGAGGCGTTCAACGAGCACGGTGTGCACGGACACTCATACGATCTGCACGAAGAAGCCGTTCGCGTGGCACTGATGGTCCGAGGCCCCGAGATCGAACCGGGCGCTCGACACGGGCTCTCGTCGCTGTTCGATCTCTACCCGACCGTCACCAACCTCGCGAACATCCCGCTGCCACGTCCGGTGCCCTCGCGCTCGCTCGCGCCGCTGCTGTTCGGCCCGCAACGCTCCAGCCCTCGGGCGAGTTGGCGCACGGAGCTGTTTCTCGAGGTCACGCCGGACGGCGTGATGCCAGCGGAAGTCAAAGCGTTCATCGATCCGCCGTGGACCGCGATCCACGACCTGCAACGAAACAGCTGGGAACTGTATGACCTGCGGCGAGATCCGGGACAGCAGCGGAACATCTACGACGACGAGCCCGACGTCGCGCAGCGCATGCGTGCGCGTCTGCTCGACTGGATCGAATCGTCGGGATCGGACGCCAATCGCACCGCCGACGTCATCGACGCGCATCGCCTCGCCGCGCCGCCGCGGGAGATGCGGCCCATCGGAATCCGCTTCGGTAGCGCGTTCGACCTTCTCGGCACGCTCGGACCCGCCCCGCGATATCGGACCGGCGAGTCCATCGAGTTCTCTGCGATCTTGCGGGTTCGCGCTCGGACCACCGATCCGTCATGGCTCACGGTGTATTTCGCGCATCCGGGCGGCGGCCCGCAGCCGTGGTTCATCACGCACTATCCGATTCTCGGTCGGTACCTCACGACGCAATGGAACCCCGGCGAGATCCTCCGCGACCCGATGTCCCTGCGCATCACGCCGCAGATGGAGCCGGGCATGTACCGAATCCTATTTTCCGCAGAATTGGTCCAAGGCGGACAGCGCATGACTCCGTCCGCTCGCGGCGACGGATGGGGCATGGTCGAGATCGGGACGTTCGAGATCGTGCGGTAGCAGGGAATTGCCGTCTACCAGATGCCCGCGAGTCCGTGGAGCAGGAACATCATCTTCCAGTGCACGGTGAGCCCGACGACCGCCCACGGATCGAGCCCCGCGATCATGCGGTGCCAGAAGCCGAGATGGTTCGCCTCGCTGCCACCCGTGAGAATCAGATACGTGCCGCCGCCGCTCGCCGGTACGACATCCCACCGCGTATTTTCGCCGGCAAAACCGCCCGCAACGCCGTTGACGCAGACGCGCATGCCGTGGTCTTCGATCGTCCGCACGAGTTCGCCGCGAACGGCAGCTTGCGGCGAGCCGATGCCCAACTCGAAACGCACGGCGTTCGGCGTCGGTCGCGATACGACGCGGCCCGCGGTCAGCCATGACCACACGCCGTTGTAGTGCTCGACGTCGGCCATGCGCTGTGCAACCGCAGCCGGCGTCGCCGTCGTGAAGCTCACGGCGCTGACTTCGCGCATGGCACCCTGCGCGTCGAGCGTGACCGCAACGACGTTTCGGCGGTGCTGCGTTGGGTTCATCCACGTCCCGGGTGTCGGTGGTTGCAGCACGTCTGCGCGCACGGTGGGAGTCGCCGGTCGGATGGGCAGGTGCGCGCCGGCGAGGTTTTCCGCGTAGCGTCTTACGCCGAGCGCGAGCACCCCGCCCGCGACGACACTCGCGCCGCCCGGTGCCCACGGTGACTGCGCGACGACTTGCTGCATCAGCCAGTTTCCGCGGCCCGGATCGCACCACATCGTGAGCGCGACAAGCGTCGAGTCGGAGGATTCCTCGGTAAGATCCCAGCGTGAGGCGCTCGCCCCGAGGTCGGATTGTGCGATGACCATGTCCACCCGACGGTCGCTGACTTCGTGCATCGCGGCATGGACGTTCACGTCGAACATCGCGGCCGCGGCGCGGAACTGAAACGACGTCCGCCGGCCGAAGCGGGCTTCGATGTTCACGCTGCGGACGATCGGCATGAACTGCGGATACGCTTCGGGGTGCGTGATCACGGATCGAACGGTGGCGATCGGCGCGCGCACGCGGAACACGTGCGTCACGCGGTTGTTCTCGCGGTGGTCCATCACGAACGTCAGCATGACGAGACCGCGCGAAACGAGCGGCGCGACGTCGCGGAGGTCCTGTGCGTCCGGCGCGGTGAGCGTTGGAATTGACAGCGCCGCCGGCGCAGTCTGTCCGGACACGCCCGGCGCGCGCACGGCGATCGCCGCCATCGCCAGCCCTCCTACCCACATCGCCGCGTGTCGTTGCACACTCATCGGACGCGAGGCTCGGGGGGTCTATTCACCCCCGGACGGCCCTGGGACCGCCGGAGGCTTCGCGTCGTATTTCGCGGCGTCCCAGTACGCGTCCAACTCCGCGAGCGGACAGTCTTTCATCACCCGTCCACTCTCCCGGACGCGAGACTCGACCCCGCGAAATCTTGTGACGAACCGCGCGTTGGTCCGTCGCAGTGCTTCCTCTGGGTCGATTCCGTGCTTTCGCGCGAGGTTCACGACGCTGAAGAGCACGTCGCCGATCTCATGCATGCGCGCGGAGTCGTCGTCTTGCGACAGCGCGGCATCCATCTCTGCGAGTTCCTCGTCGATCTTCTTGCGTGGGCCGCGCGCGTCGGGCCAGTCGAATCCGACGTTGGAGGCCTTCTCGCCTAGTCGAAACGCATACGACAACGCAGGAAGACCCTTCGGCATGCCATCGAGCGTGCCGCGATTCTTCTTCTCCCCCGCCTTGATCGTTTCCCAATTCGCAAGCACCTCGGCCGAGCCCGACACCGTCGCGTCGCCGAAGACGTGCGGATGCCGGCGTTCGAGCTTGTCGGAAATCGCCGCCACGACGTCGTCCGGGCCGAACCAGCCTCGCGAACGAGCCAGTTCGGCTTGGAAGACCACTTGCAGGAGCAAGTCGCCCAGTTCTTCACACAATTCGAGCACCTCGGGCGACGCGGGCGCCAGTCGCCGCGCGAGACCTTGCGGGTGCTCGCCGTCCGCTCCAAGCGCGTCTACGGCGTCGACGACTTCGAATGCCTCCTCGACGACGTACTTTCGAAGCGTGGCAAATGTCTGCTCCCGGTCCCACGGACAGCCGTTTTCCGCGAGCAAACGCTGCATCACCGCGACGATCCGCGGGAACGATGCTCCTTCCAAGTGCTTTACGCTCATGGCGCTTGCTGCTAACACGCGGCAACGCTCGGCATCAAACGCACCGCCGGCACGCAACGCGTAGGAACGAAATGGCCATCCACAAAGCTGGGCACGAGATCGACGCGTACTGCACGAAGTGCAAAATGGACCTGCTCCACCGGATCGTGGCGGTCGCGGGCGGCAAGCCTGCGCGCGTGGAGTGCCGCACGTGCAAGACGACGCACAACTACCGCGCCGCCAAGGGTGTCGAGTCGCCCGGTGCCGCGCCGCGTGTGATCCGCTCGACGGGTTCGAGCCGAGTGCTGTCCTCGCGACGCGCGCCGGCGAAGACCGCTCCGGCGCCGATCACGCCGCCCGCCAACGCGCACATCTTCGTCTACAAGATCGCGGACCGCTTCGCCGCGGACACGTGGGTTCAGCACAAACAGTTCGGCATCGGGCGAGTGGTTCGGGAAATCGCCGGCGACAAAGTCGAGATCGATTTCGCCGGCGACGTTCGCGTTCTTGTGCATGGGCGGACGTGATCGCGATCGCCGATGACACTAGCGGACGCAATTCCCGCACGGGGCACTTGCGACCAGTCTAGAACGGTTCTAAACAAGCTCGGCCGATGGATTCCCACGCCGCCGCGATGCTCCAGGCGCTTCGGTCTGCGGGCGTGAAGCTCACTCAGCAGCGGCGGGCCGTCGTCGAGCGGTTTGCGTCGGACCCCACGCACCCGACCGCGCAGGGGCTGTTCATCGAACTCCGCGCACTGCATCCAGGGATGAGCTTTGCGACCGTGTACAACACTCTGGCGTGCCTGCGGGCACAGGGTCTCTGTCGCGACATCGAGTTTGCAGGCGCTGCGACGCGTTTCGATCCCAATTCCGGCCGCCACGACCACTCGGTGTGCGAGCGCTGCGGCGCCGTGCGGGACATCCCTGCGCTGCCCGTGGCTGGCCGCCGGCTGCGGGGCTTTCGGGTACGAGCCGTCGAATCGATCTACCGTGGTCTTTGCGCAACGTGCGATACGAGCACCGCGCGACGCGCATCTCGGGGGTCACAGAACGACACACGCTCGCTCGCGAGAGTGGGCCGCACACATCGATCGGGAACGACCCGAGCGTGAACGACAGGAGTGAATGATGGCGAAGGATCTAAAGGGCACCAAGACATTCGAAAACCTCAAGTACGCGTTTGCCGGCGAGAGCCAGGCGAATCGTCGGTACGAGTACTTTGCGAAACAAGCCGACGTCGAGGGCCAGCCGGACATCGCGGGGTTGTTCCGCGATACCGCCGCGGGCGAGACCGGTCACGCCCACGGGCATCTCGACTACCTCCGTCAGGTGGGCGATCCCGCGACGGGACTGCCGATCGGCACGACGGAGAAGAATCTCGCGGCGGCCGTCCACGGCGAAACCGAAGAGTACCAGTCGATGTACCCCGGCTTCGCAAAGTCTGCGCGAGACGAAGGATTCGAGGACGTGGCCGAGTGGTTCGAAACGCTCGCCAAGGCCGAGAAGTCGCACGCCGGGCGCTTCCAAAAAGCTCTCGACGGAATCAAGGGCAAGTAGCGCTCGAGCGCTGCGGCACGATTCGACCACGCCGTCCCGCCGCGGGTTCGCAGCGGGTTCGGCGCGGCGTGCGGACGAGCACCGCGGAGGAGGCGAATGTCGATCAAGACCACGGCCGATCCCCTCCCCTGCCACGATCCAAACGAGGCGCGGTTCTGGGATCCGGGCGATCTCGAGCGCGAGATGCGCCGCCAATTCGAGATCTGCCATCTCTGCCGAATGTGCGTGAACTACTGCGGTTCGTTCCCTGCGCTCTTCAATGCCATCGACGACGCCCACGAAAAACGCGGCCTCGCGCACGACGCCAGCACGCTGACGAGCACGGACTTTCAGCACGTCACCGACCTGTGCTGGCAGTGCAAGATCTGCTTCGTGAAGTGTCCCTACACGGTCGATGACAAACACGACTGGCAAGTGGACGTCCCGCGCCTTCTCTGGCGCGAGAAGACCGTGCGCGCGCGACGAGAGGGCATCTCGTTGCAAGAGCGACTGCTCGGCGAGCCGGGGGTCCTCGGGATGCTCAACGCGGGGCCGCAAGCGCCGATCGTGAACTTCGTCATGGCGAACCGCCTGGTGCGACGCGCGATGGATCGGACGGCCGGCATCGCCGAAGAGTTTCCACTGCCAACGTACGCGTCGCAGCCGTTTCCGCGTTGGCTCGCGAAGCACGAGCGGCCCGACGCAGCAGGCACCCGCGGCGAGGTGGCGATCTTCTCGACGTGCCTAGTAGACTACAACCGTCCGTCGACCGGGCAGTGGGCGGTGCGGGTGTTGGAGCACGCGGGCTATCGCGTCGTTCGACCCGAGCAGACTTGCTGCGGCATGCCAAACCTCGACACCGGCGATCTGGATTCGCTGCGCGAGAAAGCTGCGCGGAACGTTCGCGCGCTCGCAGTGGAGATTCGGGCGGGTCGCCCAGTCGTCGTGCCCGGGCCGACGTGCTCGATGACGATCCGAAAGGAATACCCGGAGATCCTCGGCACGGACGAGGCACGGTTCGTCGCGGACAACACGTTCGACCTGATGGAGTTTCTGTGGAAGCGATGGCAGGCCGGCGAGCTGCCCAAGGAATTCAAGAAGCGGCTTGGCAAAGTCGCGTACCACGCGCCGTGCCATCTTCGAGCGCAGAAGATCTCGCTCCCGACGCGGCTGCTGCTCGAACGGGTTCCAGGGACCGAAGTCGAAGTCATCGAAGCGTGTTCCGCGGTCGATGGCACGTGGGGCATGAAGTCCGAGTATTACGAAATGGGCGTGAAGTACGCACGGAGACTCACCGGCAAGGTTCGGGACGCCGAGGCGGCCCACGTCGCGAGCGATTGCCCCCTCGCGAGCCAGCGAATCATGAAGGAGAACGGCGTGAGCGTGACCCACCCGGTGGAGTTGTTGGCGCGGGCCTACGGCCTCGTCGACTGACTCGAGCGGGGTCCACGCGGAGGAGAGCGCGATGCGGAAGGTACGCTTCGACGAAGTATTGGGTCTCGGCGACTACGAGACCATCCGACCGCGTTTCCGTGCGCGGATGATCGAGCACAAGCGCCGGCGACGGCTGCTCGTCGGGCCCGAGATGTCCGTGCTGTTCGAAGACCACGACAGCATGCTGATGCAAGTGCAGGAAATGTTGCGCGCCGAACGAATCACGTCGCGCGACGGGATCGAAGCCGAAATTGCCGTGTACAACGAGCTGGTGCCACCCGACGGCGCGCTGCTTGCGACCCTGATGATCGAGATCAACGATCCGGCGCTCCGTGACGCGCGGCGCGCCGAGCTGTTCGGGATCGAGGAGCACATCGCGCTCGAGTTGGGCGATCTTCGCGTCGCGGGAACATTCGCTCCCGAGGGGCTTCAGCCGGGGCGCATCGCCGTGGTTCAATACGTCACGTTCGTCATGACATCGGACACACAGCTCGCCCTGAGTGACACGACTCGCCCCGCGCGATTCGCATGCACGCATCCGCGCTACAACTACACGGTCGACATCCCGACCGACGCACGCGTTGCACTGTCCGCCGACCTCGATCCCAGAAACGCAGAGGCCCCCGCATGAATGCCCTTTCGCGCATCGTTCCGCGATTCCGCGACGTCCCGCAGTTGCTCGCGGCTTCGTGCACCGTCGCACTTGTCATCGGCTGTGGCGGCGGCCAGCTCAACGAACTTCCGTTCGCCGACGCCGGAATCGCGCGACGCGGTCTTCAGCGCACCGTGGCGACCGATTCGCGTGACGTGTGGTTTCTGCACCGCAATCCCCTCGCCGGCACGGGCGCCCCGGCGAGTCTCGCGCATTGGAATGGCGAGACGCTCACCGCCGTCACACTGCCGGACAACTCTGCGGCAAGCACGATCGCCGTTGCCGGGCCCAACGAAGTGATCACCGGCGGCACGGCGGTGCTCTACGTGATGGGAACGCAGGTGACCGACATCACGATGCAGACGTCCGGCGCGGCCAGCTTCCGCGTTGCGTCGCGCGGAGATGGCACGGTGTATGCGGTGGGCAACGGCGTGCTGATGCGACGGACGCCCGGTGCCGCGGCGTTCGAACCGCTCCCGAGCCCCGTCGGCGGGATGAACGAATTGGTCGTCGTCGCGCCCAACCAGATCGTCGCGACGGGCGACGGCAACGGAACGCTGGCCGACGTGATCTATTTCTTCAACGGCGTTGCGTGGACCCTCTCGTCGCCCATGCACTCGGCGCGGAGACTCGCGGCGTCGGCCCTCGACGACGTGTGGGCGGTGCCCACTACACCGAGGGCGGGCGCTCCGTTGGAAGTCTCGCACTACAACGGCACCGGATGGACCGCCGTTTCGACCCTCGTTGCGGCCGAAGTGCGCGGCGGGATCACGCCCACGCTCACGCTGCAGGGGATCGTCTCCATCGGCACGGGGCGCGCGGGCGCGGTCGTCGTGCGGTCCTACGCGAGCATCCCGCCGCGGTCAGAACTCGTGTGGGTCACGGGCGACCGCAACGGGCTACGCACGGCACAGATGGTGCGGGTGTTCTGCACGACGTCGATGTGCGCGGATGGAGATTTCTCGGGAACCCCGATTCTTACGAGCGACGGTGTGCTGTTCGTCGGGCCGTACTACGGCACGGTGAGCACGCGGCAGTGACGCAGTGCGAGGCTGAGTCAGTCCGTCGTGCCGACGTCGTCCGCCGCGTCCAGCGAACTACCGCCATCGAACCGAACGCATGTGCCGCGTGGAAACGCTCCTGCGTCCAAACGCGCCGACACTGAGCACCGCGTGCCAGCGGGACAGGGCTGCTCGATGAACTGGCATTGTACCGGGTCGCACCAACCGTTCAAATAGCGCCCAGCATCCCCCGGACGAGGCGTGAACAGACACGTATACCCCGCACGGCAGTCTGCGGACGAACGACATTCTCGCATGCCCGCGTGAATGAGGTAGTCCGACGTTCTCGCCACACACACACTTCCGGCCGGACATCCGCCCGCTTGAAGCAGATCGTCGAGGCGAGACAGTTCGAGTGCCGCGCAGATGCCGCTGCAATAACCCTCGAGCGCTCCGCTCCCGCCGCCGTCCGGTAACCGCTCGAGCGCGCAACGGCCTGACCGGCAGTCGGCGGCCGTTCGGCAAGGTTCTCCAATGTCAGCGCGGGTCAAGTCCGCCGTGCCGCAAAAACCAGTGTATCGGTTGCAGCCGACGGAGCCGCAGACGGAATCGGAGGCGCAGAGCGGCGAGCACACGCGAAATGTTGCGGGCGCCGCGACCGGAAAACACGCGTAGCCAGGTCTACAGTCGGCGTTCATCGTGCAGAGGGCCGTGCACGCGCGTATCGTGGCGGGGCACACGGAGCCAGGGCCGCAGTCAGCGTCAGCCAGGCACGAGCGCGTGCACATCCCGCCCGGAAAGCCGACTTCGGATCGCAGGCACCTCCGACCGGGCAGCGCGCCACAGTCCTCGTCGCGCACGCACGGGCCACTCCATGGCGACGGCGCGGATCGTCCGCCGTCGAAGTAAGGAACGTCCGACACTACGATGTCGAACTCCGGCGCGAAGGCGTCGACGGGCGGAGCGATCTCCGTCGTGACGTCTGCGGGCATTGACCGGACACACGCCAACGCGCAGCATGCAAACGTGACGATGGGGCGAAGGTCGGGAGCCCGGTACAAGACTGGGATCCTACTGCATCGCGTGCCCACGACGAAGTGGGGACTCGTCTGCATCCCGCTCGCGGTGTTGAGTGGCTGCGGCCAACCGGTCGCGGGTCCTGACGCGAGCAATTCTCGACGGGCGTGGCCGTGTCCCATTGGCTGGGTCGAACTGACGGGCGGCGGTTGCGGGCCGGCGGTGATCGTGTGCCGCGCGCCTTCGCCGCCGCGCTCGTGTACCGGCGTCGAACTACGACAGCCAGCCGAACCTGTCGTACCGGGAGAGACTCCGTCGGGATTCCATTTGCGTGGCGACGACGAGATCGCGGTCGGCGTGCCACCATTCGAGCGAGCGGGCGCGCCCGGTGAGATCGTGTGTCCACCCGGCTGGCGGCCGTCAGCACAACGCACGTGCGATCCAAACCTGCGCGTGGATTGTCCACCCGGGACGGCGCCACTTCCCGGTGGCACGTGTACGCGCACGGCGGAGTGTTCCGACGAACCGTGGCCTCGCGTGCCGCCGGGCGTGTCGGTGTCTCAACGTCTCCACGTTCGACCCGGCGCAGATCGCAGTGTAGCCGACGGTTCCAGCGATCGCCCCTTCCCACAGATCCGGCAGGCGCTCGACCTAGCGCGTGACAACACGTGGATTCTGCTCTCGGCCGGGACGTATGAAGAGAGCGTTGAGGTCGCTTCCAGCGTGCACATCATCGGACTTTGCGCACGGCGGACGATCATTCGCAGCCCGACGACAACGACAAGTTTGGTGATCGCGACGCGCGGGTCGGGCGTGCGCATCGTGCTGGAGTCGCTCTCCGTCGACGCGTCCAATGCGGCGATCTACACGGGCGCTGGCTCGAGCGTGCAGGTTCAATCCTGTCGAATTGCCTCGCTACGGCGTAACGGCATCACGACGCGCGGCGCCGGATCGGGCGTCGAGATCCTCGACTCGATCGTCGAACGGCCCGCACAGACGCAAACCGGGGGCTACCTCTTGGCGGCAGAGTCCGGCGCGTCGATCGAAATCTCCCGCGTCAGCGTTCGTGGTGCAGACGGCGGCTTGGGAATCAACGCCTCGGGGAGTTGGCTTGGCATTCGCGACAGCGTGGTCGAACGGATGGCGCTCGACCTTGTCTTCGTCGGCGATAGCGCTGCCGGTGGTGTTCGGATCGATCGAGCAGTGTTGCGTGGCGGCTACGCAGGCATCGAGGTCTATTCGCAGCATGCTCCGGTCGTCGCGACCGACATCGTCATCCAGGACACCGACAACGGCGTGGACGTGCTCACCGGTGCGCTCATGCAGTTGCGACGCGTGACAATCCAGCGGAGCGCGTTCGCTCCGGTGCTGGTCGAGGGCGGGACCGTCGATGCGGATGAATTGGTCGCGCTTGAAACGCGCAACCGCAGTCCTCAGGACCCCGAGTTGGGCGTCCTTGTCGTGCCCCCGGGCCGGCTTCATGTTCGACGGTGTCGGATCGAGAATGGCCGCGTGGCGGCGGTGCTCGCGGCGTACATGGACGCTCCCGTGCCCGACGCGACGGCTGAGATTGCCCTTCGTGATTGCGTGCTTCGCCGCAGCTTGCCCCAGCGAGACGGACGCTTCGGAAACGGTGTCGCCGCGCATGCGCCCGCCCGCATCAGCCTGCAGCACGTGCTTGTCCAGGATGTTTCGCAGAGCGGGATCGCGCTCGTAAACTACGACTCGACCGTGTCGCTCGATGACGTGATCATCACCGGCGTCGCACCGGACGCTTTCGGACTGGGAGGCGGCATCGCTGCGTACGCCGGCGCGCGTGTCCTTGGGCGCCGCGCCGCGATTGTGAACGTCGCGGGCGCAGCAATTGCCGCGGCTCCGTTGATCACGGCACTTGGCGAGGAGGAACGATCGTCGGTCGTACTCTCGGAAGTCTATGTTGCCGACGTCCGAAGCTCCACCGTTCGACTCGCGGCCGAGCCGGGTGGCCCGAGGCCGACGGGTCGAGTCGTGTCGTACGGCGTTCACGCTGGATCGGGATGCACGGCGGATCTCGTTCGCGCCGTATTCGATCGCGGAGGCTACGGCTTCTTTGCGGCGGCGGGATCGATCTCGCTTCGGCAACTGGTCGTGAGCGGACAACTCGACGCGTTCGGGGCGACGGATGGCGACACCCAACGGACGACGATCCTCGTCGAGGATGACGTGCGCCTCGGCAACTCCCGCGAGGACATCGTTGTCGACACGACACTGCCTTCGGCGAGCGCATTGCCGTCACCGACCGCGGTATGTCTACGCAACTGCATGTAGACTCACGCGCACGCGATGTGGACTTACCACAACGCCTGATGAGCGAGAATGTGCCCTTGACAGAAGGACACTTCGGCCGGATGCGCCGCACGGGCAAGACGACGTTCCTGCGCCAGCTGTTGGAAGAGCGGCGCGCGGAAGTGCCGCCGGAGCGGGCGCTTTACCTCAGCTTTGACGATGAGCGGCTCGCGACGCTTGAGGTCGACCAACTCGGCTGGGTCCTCTGCTCGGATGCTCTCTCGCGAAGTCCACACGTCGCAATGCCGACGACACGCGTACCGCACGTCGAGGTGATGCCCGCGCATGAATGGCTCCTCGCGGCGCCGCGAGTGACGTGAGGGTCGGTGCGATTCGTCGGCGACCGCACGCCGATCACGTTCATTCCCGAGGGCGAACGAAGGGCACGAGCCCCCATCCGTTCTGAGCATCGCGCAGGTGCGCACGCGGGCGCCCAAGGCGTGTCCGCGAGGCACGGTCACGACGCCAGCACCGCGGAGCCGCCAAATGCCTTCGCTTCCCGCGATCGGCCGTGGTGGCCACGCCCGGCGGGCCGAACCGTCGTACTCTCCACCACCATCGCTCGCCGGGACCCGGCTCGGTACGACCCCGACATCACTCCCGTCGAGGCTTCGTCGATCGATACCGTCGCCCCGGCGGACAGGTCGCGTACGTCTGTGCCGATCTCTTCGACCCTCAACTGGAGTCGGGACCCATCGATCTAATCTGGTCGTCACGGGCGTTGCAGGGCATTGCGGGCGACGATCTCACGCAGGCGATTCGCACGCTCGATCGCAGGCTCGCGCCCGATGGTGAGTGCCACGTGTGGGTCCAAAACGCTCCCGGACTCACGGAACGAATCAGCGAACTGTTTGTACAGCTCGAATACTCGGTGAACCTAGCGGACGATGCAGCGCCAGGGAAGCGATTGTCGATCTCGCGATCATCCGGATAGTAGCGCGCGCGTCACCGCGATCCAGGCGCTCGCACCCGGAGATTCGGAAACCACCGCCGATAGTATCCGCGGTCGGCAGCGAACAGCATTCCCGCCTGGCGCGTTGCGTGCGCGGCAACGAGGAAGTCCGGCACAAGGTGCAGCCGCGGGCCACCCGCGCGGCGATATGCTGCGAACGCGTGTCCGGCGGCGACGGCGGTCTCGGGCTGGATCGCGTCGAAGCGAACGCCAAGGGCGTCCATCTTGGAGTCCATCGACGTACCATTGCGGAACAGCGGAGCGACCTCAGCCCACACGACATCGCAGGCCACAAGCGTCCCTCGCGCGGCTCCCTCGGCGAGCAGGTCCACCCACCGTTCGGCCGATGATTCGCCCTTGAAGATCGCCAGCAAGGCGGAGCTGTCGACTGCGTGGATCATCGGACGCGGCGTTGGCGCGGACCACGAGTCTGCTCCAACCAGTCGATGCTGGTCGTGCCGGCAAGCGCCCGCCGCGCGCAGCCGATTACCGAGCGCATGCGCTTGCGGTCAACCGACTTGGTCGCGACAAGCATGGGCGCTCGATCGTCGAACTCAAGCACGGTCCCCGCGACGAGCGCGAGTCGGCGTCGGATCTGAACCGGGATCGTGATCTGGCCCTTCGAGGTCACCGTGCCGCGCATGAATGAAACATGGGCGGAAATGGTAAGAGGATCAAGTAAGGAATTGTTGTAAGGCGCACAGGGAAGACAAGTCGGTCCGCCGCGGGTGCTCGCCCGGGGCATCGAGCGCCGCCATTCCCGAGCCTCCCGCCCCGCTGTCCGCGAGCCCCCGGTCGCGATACCGTCGAACCCATGGGACTGAGTCGCCCGACACGGGTGGGACCGATGGATGCTCGCGCTTCGTTCGCGCTGACGATGGCGCTGAGCGGCTCGATCGCATGCGGCCGTCCTCCCACGCCCACGGACGGAGCGGCCGACGCCGACGCGTCGTGGTCGTGCCCGTCCGGCTGGGTTCCGTACGTCTTGGGCGGCTGCGCGCCGGCCGTGATCGCATGTCGTGCCGACGGCGGCGCCGCCCCAAACGCTTGCGCCGACGCGGGAGCGGGATCGCCGTTCGTACTGCGCTCGGACGGCGCGATCGGCGGTCGCTGGCCCGAGGCCCCGGGTGCGACGGGAGGACCGCCGCGTGCAGACTGGCTACCGACGGTGGGCGTGGACGACTGCGGCGAGTGGGCGCGGGCGGCCGGCGGCGGTTGCGATCCGCAACTCGCGGAACGCTGTCCGGCGGGCGCCTCTCCGTTGCCGCGTGGGGCGTGCACGCGCACGGGCATCGAGACGTGCGGCGCCGCAGAGTTTCCGGACGTCACGGGCGAGGCCGGATCGACGCGCGTACACTTCGTACGAGCCGGTGCCGATCCCGCGATGGCGGACGGCACGGTGGCGAGGCCCTACCCCACGCTTGCTGACGCGGTGCGCGCGGCCGCGACGGGCGAGTGGATCGTCCTGGCCGCTGGGACGTATCCAGAACGGCTCGAACCCACGCGCTCGCTGCACGTCGTCGGAGCGTGCGCTCTGCGCGTCGCGATCGCGGGAGAGCCCGGGAGCGTCGAGCCCACGGTTCGTATCGCGACTGCGGGGATTGACCTCGACTTGCGTGGCGTGACGGTTCGCAGCGCTGCGATCGGTGTGGCTGTGGCGGGCGGCGGCTCAATCCACCTGACCCGCTCGGTCGTCGGCCCAACGTCGCGTTCGGGAGTGTCGTCGCTCGACCTGGGCTCGACTCTCGAAGTCAGCGACAGTTGGATCCGCGACATCGGAGACGACGGCACTGGACGCTCTCGCGGGGCGGTCGCTGCCCTCGGGGCGCGTATCGTGCTGCGCGACGTCGTCGTTTCGAGTTACGGGGACATGGGGGTGGCGGTGTTCGACCCGACCACGACCGCGCAACTCGAGCGGGTCGTGATTCGAGACACGTCGGTCTCGGGCGCGTCGATGTTCGGTCGCGGTGTGAACGTCATTGACGCGCGCAGCGTGCGGCTCTCGCGCGTGGCGATCCTTCGCGCGAGACAGGCGGGAGTATTCGTCCACGGGGTCGGCGCGGCCGTCGAGATCGCGGACAGTTACATCACCGCGACGGGGCAAGCGGCCATCGACCGCGGTGCGTGCGGCTTGTGCGCCCAGTCGGGGGCGACGCTTCGGGCGACCCGCGTGTCGCTCGTCGGGAACGAGGCGTCCGCGATTGCCGCATTCGAGTCGGGCACCATCGTGCGGGTCGAGCGCTCGGTGGCATCCGGCACCGTGTCGCGCTTCGACACGCTCGCGCCGGGCGTCGTGGCTCAGCTCGGCGCGAGGGTCGAGTTGATCCAATGCACACTGGACCGAAACCGAGGCGTTGGCATCGCGGCGGCGGACGAACAGACGATCGTCCGACTCGAGCATTCGGCCGTTCGCGACACGACGCCAGGAACCGGGAGCACGTCACTCGCGCGCGGGCTCGGAGCTGACGGAGCCGCGAGCATCGAAGTGGTCGGCTCGGTCGTGACCGGCAACGCCGAGATGGGCGTACTCGCGTACGGCGCAGGCTCGCGCGTGTCGCTGGAAGACAGCGTCGTCGCTCGTTCGCGCCGGACGGCCGGAAACGGCGCGGGGCGCGGCCTCGAAGCCGGCGGCGGCGCGAACGTCGTGGCGACGCGAACGCTGCTGGTCGACAACGAAGGTGGCGGCGCGGGCGCCGATGGGTCGGGGAGCATCCTCGATCTTCATGACTCGATCATCATGGGCGGCGCGGCGACCGAGTCCGACGAGGACCGGTGCACGTTCGCGCAGCATGGCGCAGCGCTGACGATGAGCGGCGTGGCAGTCTCGGACTGCGCCGAAATGGGGATGGGTGCGACCGGAGATGGAACGGTCGTCACGATGGTCGACTGTGTCGTGCGAGCGACTCGCCAACGCGGAGGATTCTGGGGTCGCGGAATCGAGGTGAGCACCGGCGCGCGGCTCGACGCGACTGGCGTGCTCGTGACGGACGTGCACGAGATCGGCCTGGCGGCATCTCTACGCGCGACGGCTTCGCTGATCGACGTAATCATCGAACAGGTCGCGGCATCGCCGCTCGGTTTCGGAGTCGGCGCCGTGGCGTTCGGCGACGCGCGGATCGACGCGGCGCGGCTCGGCGCAATCAGCGTCGCTGGGCTGGGCGTCGGCGCGGCGCGCTTCGAGATCCGCGACTCGCCGCCGATCGACGGTGCGACGTTCACGGCCCGCGACGTGTTCGTGCGCGATGTGCGAACGTCGACGATCCGATTCGAGCGACCCGGAGGAGCATCGATTCCAGTCGGCCGCTCGGTTGCCTACGGCGCTCACGCAGGAGCGGGATGCACTTTCTCGCTCGACCAATTCGTGCTCGATGGCGGCGGCCACGGATTCTTCGCGGCCGGTGCAATCGCGCTGCGTCACGGAGTGGTTGCACGTCAACTCGACGCATTCGGCGCCGCGGCGGGCGGCAGTCGTGCAACGGCGACGACGTTGAGCACCGTCGCGCAGACCGGCAACGCGAACGAGTCCGTTGTCGATCTCACGGAACTCCCCGAAGCGAGTGCGCTGCCTTCCCCGACCGCGGTCTGCGCGATGTCGCGGTGCCCGTGACCTGCCGGCGCGCGGGCTTGGGTCCGACGTCCCTGGCCGCCCGTCCCTTCCAGACGGAAGAAATCATTGATGCTAGCCTAGCGATGACTGTATGCTCCCGGTCTCTCGCGCTGCGAGTGTCGCAACTGCGCCTCGATCGTCCGTCGCCGGTCCGTACGCGATCGATGCGCGCCAACTCGCAAATTGGCTGCGTTCGGCAACTGATAAAGTGGTTAGACTCCGCGGCGCCGTACGAGCGGCCGCGTTCCCGATCGGCAGTAGGTGATCCCGCGTGAAGGTCTGGTCGAATCTCAAGCGCTACCTCACTCCGTTCGACGGGCGCTACGAAGACTTGGTGCGGGGCAACGTCCTCGCGAATGTTGCCAAGGATTTTGGTGCGGGGTTGGTCGTGGCGCTCATCGCGATCCCGCTGGCGATGGGGTTCGCGATCGCGAGCGGGTTGCGTCCCGAGCAGGGCATCGTGGGTGGTGCCGTTGCGGGGCTCGTCGGTGCTTTCTTCAGCGGTTCGAAGTACCAGGTCTACGGCCCGACGGCGGCGTTCATCCCGATCATCGCAACGATCGTGGCGGCCCACGGACACGGATTCCTCGTCGCAGCGTCGCTGCTCGCGGCGTGCATCTTGATGGTCATGAGTCTCGCGGGCGCCGGGCGCTACGTGCGTCTCGTTCCTCATTCGATCGTCGTGGGATTCACCATCGGCATTGCGGTGACGATCGCACTCTCGCAGATCGGCGAAGTGCTCGGACTCCGCGTGCGGCTCGGATACGATTTCATCGCGAAGATCTCGGCCGTCTACCACCACTTCGGCACTCTCGAGATCGAGGCTGTGGCGCTCGCGATCGGGACCCTGATCCTGACGAAGGTATTCTCGAAGATCTCACCATTCGTGCCCGCGCCGCTCTTGGCCCTTGGGATCGGAGTCCTCGTGTCGCGGACGCTCTTCGCGGGCACGGGCCTGGCGTTGATCTCGACGAAGTACGGGCCGATCCCGGCGCTAGCACTGCGACTCACGCCTCCGCATCTCCCACACCTCACGGGTGCCATCGCCGGTCAGATCGCGTACGCAGCCCTCGCGATCGTGTTCGTCGCGGCGATCGAGAGCTTGCTCTGTTCTCGAATGGCCGACCGCCTCGCCGGCAACAAGGGGCTGCCGTACGATCCGAATCGGGAGCTGTTCGGTCAGTCGATGGTCATGGGGCTCGTCCCGTTGTTGAACGGCTTTCCGCACACCGGTGCCCTCGCCCGGACGGCCACCAACATCAAGCTCGGCGCAATCAGTCCGCTCGCAGGGATCTTCAAGGGCGTCCTGAAGCTGCTGATCGCGTACTACATGGCTCGATATCTTGGGTTCATCCCGATGGCCTGCATCGGCGGAATCCTCCTGTACGTCGCCGTCAACATGGTGAAGGCCGACGAGGTCATGGAGGTCGTGCGCAGCGGTCGACCGCAAGTCTATCTGATGATCTACACGGCGCTGGCCGTGATCGTCACGGACTTCCTCCGCGGGGTGTTGTCGGCACTCGCGATCTACGGCGCAGCGGTCGTGTACGAGAAAATGCGACTGGCGGCGCGGGAGAAGAAGCGGCGACCCCGGCCCGCGGCGCCCGCGCGGTCCAAGCTCGGCGACCCGGCGGCGACCGCGTGGACGGTGCACCTCGGCCAGCGCCCGACCGCACACCGCACGGCGTTCGTGCACCCCGCTGCGACGGTGATCGGTAGGGTCGTGCTGGGCCCCAACGTGCACATCGCTGCGGGCGCCTGCCTGCGTGCCGACGAAGGGACGCCGTTTCATATCGGGGCAAACTGCAACATCCAAGACGGTGTCGTCCTTCACGCACTCGAAGATCGGCACGTTCTCGTACACGGCGAGCGCTGGGCGATCCACTTGGGGGAGCGAGTCTCGCTCGCCCACCAATGCCTGGTTCACGGGCCAACGGCCATCGGCGACGACTGCTTCGTTGGTTTCAAAGCGACGGTGCACGACGCCGTACTGGGTCCGGGCTGCTATCTCGGCATCGGCTCGACTGTGGTCGGGGTGCGCGTGCCCCCTGGTCGCTTCGTCCAACACGGCAGCGTGGTCGACACGCAAGAACGCGCGGACGCGCTTCCAATGGCCACCGAGTCCCAACGCCACTTCAACGACGACGTCGTGGGTGTCAACCGCGGTCTGGCTCGCGCCTACCGTGACCAACTTCGCCCAGTGCCACGCAACGTCGTGGATGAGGGCGATGGCACGGCGGGTTTCGAGCCCACCCATCGCGACGACGACCGCTTCTAGGTGAGGGCCGCCGCGTCGAGTCGCGGCTGCGGAAAGCAGGGCATCGCATGTTCGTGACCGGATTCATCGTTGGACTCGCGCTCGTGGGGTTGGTGTTCGCCGTGCGCGTCACGTTCGTCGTGCGCGAGGGTGAGGCTGCGATGCTGACCGCCTTCGGCCGGCCTGTCGCCCGTACGTACGGACCGGGTCTGCACGCCAAGGCCCCGTGGCACAAGGTTCATCGCGCCGTCCTGGCGGAACTGTCCGCACCGATTTCCTATCACGAGACGCGGGGCGTGCTCGCGCACGATGGCACTCCATTGAGGGTCGACGCCGTCGCGCGGTACCACGTCGTGCCCGAGGATCTCGCGCGGTACCTGTTCGCCGTGGATCATGCGGAGGAGCACTTCAACGAGCTGTTCGAGTGCATCGTGCGGAGCACGATCACGAACTTTGCCCCTGCCGAGAAGGACCCGACGGCCTACGCCCGACTTCGTCGCGACCGCCGGGAGTTCTCCGACGAGTTGAGCCGGGCGTGCACCGCGACGCTCGCGGACACGTACGGAATCGCGTTCAATGCCGTGGACGTCTCGAGCCTCTCTCCGCCCAAGGAACTCGAGGAGGCGCTCAATGCGGTTCTTCACGCCGAAGCGATGGCCGGCGTGCAACTCGAACAGGCCTCCGCGATCTGCCAGCAGCGGGTGGTCGCCGCGGACGAGGGCGTGCGGATCGCGGAGCAGAAGTCGCAGGCCATCTACGACGAGATGGCCACGTTGGCCGAATACCTTCGTGAACTCAAGCAGGCGGGTACCTTGGACGACTACATTCACCACCGTCGGAGCGAGATCTTGAACCAGGCCAAGAGTGTGTTCGTGCGGAGCGCCCGATGAACAACGACGCATGGCTCCTGTTCGGCTTGCTGTCGGGTGCGGCGTTGCCCCTGGCGGCGCTCTGGCTTTGGCACGCGCTCACATTCGGCATCTACCCGGACGAGTCGCTTCTCGTGCTGCGGTTTGGCCGGCTCGCCCGGCGTGTCGACGAGCCAGGATTGCACGTCCTCATCGATGGCTTCGCCCCGTGGACGCGCACGCTGCGGGTGTCGAGGAGGATTCAAGCGACGTTGCTGCGGGACATCGAGGTCCACGACGTCGGTGGGACCGAACTCGGAGTCGACGTCTTCGTGGAGTTCCAGGTCGTCGATCCGGTGAAGGCGACCTTTGCGATCGAGAATCTCTCCGAGTCCGTGATCAAGCTCGTTTCTCACGCAGTGATCACGGTCCTGGGCGCCCGGACGTTCGACGAGATTCTGCGCGACAGCGGCTCGCTCAGCGAGGGCGTGCAAGCGGAAATCCGCTCCGAGGCGGCCGCGTGGGGCGTCGAGGTTCGCAAAGTGCTTCTCCAGCAAATGCGTCCGTCGTCGATGGCGACCGAACAGATCCTCGCGGAAGTCGCTGCGCGACTCGAGAAGATGAAAGCCCGTATCGAAGAAGAAGGCCGTCAGGCGGTCGCACTTCTTCACGCGCGGACGGCCGCGGAGATCGCCGTCCGGATCGCCAAGGCCCGAGGGCAGTACCCCCGCGCGATCGGAAAAGCCTACGCTGCGATGCGCGAGGGCGTGACTGTGGACCGCGAGTACCGCGAGCTGCACGACCTGGTGCTCCTGCGCCCGGCACACACGGTGGCGTTCGTCGGTTTCGAGCCCGGAGAGTTGCGCGCGTCGGACGCAGCGATGTTCGACCTGACAGCGGCGACGCAAAAACCGGCGCCGTGATCGCTACGCAATGCCTCGGTCATCGGATGTTCAAGCCACTGGTGGCGGCGGAGGGTCGCTGAGAGTGCCGGATGTCACCCGTGGCCGCCCCGCGTCCCACCCGGAGTGCGATTGACACGTTTCCTTGCCGCAAGTAGTTTCCGCAGCTGTTTGCGGGCATAACTCAGCGGTAGAGTGCCACCTTCACACGGTGGAAGTCGCAGGTTCAAATCCTGCTGCCCGTACCCGGTACTTCCTTTCGAGGTGACAACTTGGAACGTTCATCGGTGGCACAGTCGTTCGTTCTCGCGTCACTCATCGCGCTTCTCGTCGCCTGCGGCGGCGCGACGCAACCCGGAGGCGACACGGGAACCGATGGGTTCGCCGGCGCGGACGGCACGGGCGGCGGCGATGCCACGTCGGGCGATACCGGAACGGCCACGGACACGGGGACCGGATCCGACGTCTCGATGCAACCGGATGGGCCCCTTGCGTGCGCCCCCGGCGTCTCGTGCGTTGGATTCCCGACGACAGGCTTTCCCACGAACGCGAGCGCGGTTGCGAACTGCGCGGGCATGGTGCACCGAACCGACTGTTGCGGCGCGCGGCGCGTGATCGGGATCAATCACGGTTCTCGCACGACGCTGTGCCCCGCCGAAGCGGCTTGCGTGGCGCAGTACCCGTCGCCGGCGAACTGTACGAACAACGTGATCACGACCGACACCGGCGAGACGACGATGAATCTCGACCAGGTCCGAGTGCGCTGCGTCGACATGAGCGGCGGAACGTGCACGTGCCAGACGTTCGTCTGCATGACGGACGCGTGCCGCACGACCAGCGTGGTCATCGGTTCGTGCGGCGGATAGCAACTCCGCTATTTTCGCCGCGCAAGCCACCAGAGCAAGTGCAGCGTCGCGGCGAGCCACGCGCTCGCGATTCCGAGAAGCGCGACGAACGCGTCGTGTTCCCATAGCGGGAGCCAACCGTAGCCGCCTGCAATCTGCCCCAGTGTGCCCACGCGGAGAATCCGTCCCCGCGCGATCGATCCGAGCACGAGGACCCCCAATGCACATCCAACGGCGGCCATGTCGATCCAGCGCGCGCGATGATCGCGGAGCCATGACGCACCGATTGCGAATCCCGCGAGAACCGCGCACGGAGCGGCCAGCACGAGCGTTGCACTCGCCGCGGAGGGCAGTGCCGCGGCGTGAATGGCGTAGCTCATCGCCCAGTCTGGAACGCGAATGAGCAAATACGCCACGCCGGGAAACGCGATCAGCGCCGCGAAGATCGACACGGCGCGCGACGATCGCGTCGACCACACGGATCGCGGCGTGGCTCGCAGTTCGGCACCGGACGCCCGCGCCGCGAGCGCACCGGCCGCGAAATTCGCCAAGAGCGCCGTCAGAAACGGCATCGCCCTCGCCCGTTCCGCCCGACGACCCGCGCGGCCATCGCCTAGGCTCCCGGCAGCCCGAGCACGTCGGACATTCCGTAGCGGCCCGGTGGTTGTCCCACGGCCCACCGCGCCGCGCGAAGTGCACCCGACGCGAACACAGCTCGCGAGTGCGCGCGGTGCACGAGTTCGATGCGTTCTCCATCGCCCGCGATGAGCACGGTGTGGTCGCCCACGATGTCTCCCCCGCGCACCGCGTGCATGCCGATCTGACCCGTCGGCCGCTTCCCGACGACGCCCGCGCGCCCGTTCTGCACGACGTCGGCGAGTGTCCTTCCAACCGCCTTGGCGGCGATTTCACCGAGTCGGATCGCGGTTCCGCTCGGCGCGTCGACTTTGAGCCGATGGTGTGCCTCGATGATCTCCACGTCGAATCCGTCGCCGAGGAGTCGAATCGCTTCGGCCAGAACGTGCCCCAGCACTTGAACCCCGACCGACATGTTCGGCGCCGCGACGACGGCGACGCGCTTTGCCGCTTGGTCGATCGCCGCACGCGTATCGTTTCCGAGTCCCGTCGTGCCGATGACGCATGCGACCCCGAGATCGCTCGCAACGCGCAACACTTCGATCGTCGCGATCGGCGAACTGAAGTCGACGACGGCCTTGGCGTCCTGAAGCGCCGCGCGGACATCCGCGGTGAGCCGCACCCCCGTCGGTCGACCGACCATGGATCCGGCATCGCTGCCAAGTTCGGGATGTTTCGGCCCTTCGAGCGCGCCCGCGAGTCGGAGATCCGACGACCCGAGAATCTGCTCCAACAACGCCCGGCCCATGCGGCCCGCGGCACCCGAAACTGTGATCGGAAGCATCAGGGCACTGTCTACACGCAACCGCCCCTAGGCGGGAAGCCTCCGCGACGACCGTGACCCGGCGCCCTGGCCAGTGGTATCCTTCTCGGTCACCGCTGGGAGAAACGCCTTGTCCTCGAACCGCTTCGCGCGCGCATTGGTTCTCGGTACCGTCGCCGTCGCTCTTGCCACAGGAAATGCGTTCGGGCAGACGCCGAATGCCGCGGAGATCGGCCTCGCGCGGGAACAGTCTCGAGCGGGAATGGAAGCCGCTCGCGCCGGGCGATGGAGCGACGCGCTTCATTCCTTCACGCGTTCGTTCGAGTTGTATCCCCGACCGCTCACGTTGCTGAATCTCGCGGGCGCCCAGGCGCAGACTGGCCATTTGGTCCAAGCCATGGAGAGCTATCGGCGGTTTCTGCACGACGCGACCGAAGGACCCGCGGCCGAGCACCGCGCCGAAGCGCAAGCCGCCCTCGATCAGATCGCGCCGCGAATCGCGCGCGTGCGAATCAGCGCGGATGGACTCGCTCCGGACGACCAACTCTCGCTGGACGGCGAGCGCCTGTCGCGGGCCGTCGTCGGCGCCGAAATCTCCGTGGATCCTGGCAATCACGTGTTGGTGATCACCCGAGGCGGCGTGGAGGTCGCGCGCGGGTCGGTGTCCGCGATCGAGCGAGGCCATCACCAGCTCTCACTTCGAGTCGTGGCCGCGGTTGCGACGGCAAATGCTGGCACTGGCAATTCGGCGACGCCAAACAACGGCGTCGTGGGCACGGGGAGCGGTGCGTCCTCGCCGACGGGCACCGGCAGCGATCGCACGAACGCTTGGGCTGGAACCGACGCGCTGCCTCCGCGACCTCCGCCGACCGGTGGTGGAGGCGGAGGTGCAGCGGCGCTGTGGGTCACGCTTGGAATCCTTGCGGCCGGCGGCGCGGCAGTCGGTGTGTATTTCGCCGTGACCTCGAGCACGCCCGCTCCATTTGCAGGGAACGTAGCGCCGGGGATGTGGACGATTCGATGATGCAACGACGGATGACTTCCAGTCGGTTGGCGATGGTCGTCGCGACTCTCGCAGCCGCGTCGTGCGGGCGCGAGGCGACGCAAATCGTTCTCGTGGTGGACACGGAATTCCGCGTACCCGACGAGATGGACAACGTCGTGGTCACGGCGCGCGGGCCGACCGCGATGATGAACGCCACCGTGCAGCTCGCAGGCGGTGGCGCCGTCCGGCGGCCGCTCACGTTGTCGCTCGTGCCGCAGAACAACATGGTCGGCACCGTCGATGTCACGGTCGTCGGACGTCTCGGTACCGACACGATCGTCACTCGGCGCGCGATCGCCGCGTTCGTCCAGGGTGAGAGCCGGATGCTGCGAATCGTTCTGCAGCGGTCATGTCGCGGCATGGCCTGCGCGACGCCGGCGGACCAGACCTGCATCGACGGGCGGTGCATGTCGGCGACCGTGACGAATCTCCCGCGCTGGACCGGAACGCCACCGGGAACCGACGGCGGCACCACCTCCGACGCGTGCGTTCCGTCCATGGAGCGGTGCAACGGTCTGGACGACGATTGCGACGGTGTCGTCGACAACGGTTTCAACACCGCAACCGATCCGATGAACTGCGGGCGCTGTGGCCTCGCTTGCGATTTCCAGAACGGCACGGGAATTTGCACGGCCGGCGCATGCACGCTCATGGCGTGTCGCATGGGCTTCGACGATTGCGACCGCAACCCGGCGAACGGCTGCGAAGCGGACCTCACGGCCGCGACGTCGTGCGGTTCGTGCATGAGAGCCTGCTCGTTCGCTCACGCTGCGGCGACGTGCACCGCGGGGGCCTGCCGCCAAGGCGCGTGCATGGCCGGGTTCGGCGACTGCAACATGATGCCCAGCGATGGCTGCGAAACCGACCTCGCGACGACGGTCGCACACTGCAGCGCGTGTGGAAACGCGTGCGCCCCCGCGCGGGCGAACCCCTCGTGTGTCGCAGGGGCGTGCCAGGTCGCGAGTTGCCAGGCCGGTTTCGGCAACTGCAACATGTTGCCGGGAGACGGATGCGAGACCGCTCTGAATACGGTGTCCAACTGCGGCATGTGCAGAACGGCGTGTTCGTTTCCCAACGCGACCCCGCTCTGCACGGCAGGCGCATGCATGCTGGGCGCGTGCAATCGAGGATTCGGCAACTGCGACGGCAACGCCGCGAACGGGTGCGAGACCGACCTGACCTCGATGACCACGAACTGTGGGTTCTGCGCGCACCGGTGTTCGGGCGGCGCAACCTGCAACATGGGCGTCTGCACGAACGAAGGTGTTGTCGATCTGGGCACCGGCGGATCGCACACGTGCGTCGCGCGGATCACCGGCGCCATCGCGTGCGGCGGGCTGAACTCCAACGGACAACTCGGAGATCTCACCACGACGTCGCCACGCCTGACGCTGGCCCCCGCGGGATTCTCGATCGGCGCGGTTGAAATCGTCGGAGGTCTCTCCCACACGTGTGCGCGCCGCGCGACGGGCTCGGTGGACTGCTGGGGCCTGAACGACTTCGGTCAACTGGGGGACGGAACGATGACGACGCGGCTGGCCGCGGTTCCCGCCACGCTCGTCGGCGGAGCGCCGCTCTCGGGCGTCACCCAGGTCGCCGCAGGTGGGAGCCACTCGTGCGCGCTCCTGGGCGGAACGCGGACGGTGAACTGCTGGGGCGAGAACACGAGCGGTCAGCTCGGCAACAACACGACCGCGACGCAGACTCGCGCCGTGGCCGTGCTGTCGATCACTGACGCTGCGGGAGTGGCCGCGGGTTCGCAACACACGTGCGTGGTTCGAATGGGCGGCGTGGTGAGTTGCTTCGGGCTGAACAACTTCGGACAACTGGGCGACGGCACCGTGACCGAGCGCCACCTGCCGGCGGCCGTGAGCGGACTGTTCAATGCGGTGCAGACAGCGACCGGGCAGAATCATTCGTGCGCCCGGCGGATGGACGGCACGGTGGTGTGTTGGGGTCAGGGAAGCGCGGGACAGCTGGGCGACGGAACGATGATGGACCGGAGAGCCCCGGTCGTGGTCACGGGACTGATGGACGCGATCGACATCGCCGCGGGGGCGAATCACTCCTGCGCGTTGCGTCGAACGGGGGAAGTGGTCTGTTGGGGGCAGAATTCGGTCGGACAGCTCGGCGATGGCACGCTGAGCAACCGGTCGTTGCCCGGCACCGTGGCAGTTGGCGTGACGGACGCACAGCAGATCGCGCTGGGCAACGCCCACTCGTGCGCACGCACCGCGCTCAGCACCGTGATGTGTTGGGGCGCCAACATGTCCGGTCAGCTCGGCGACGGCACGAGCGTGATGCGGATGGTGCCGACGCGAGTCACCGGCCTGCCGTGACCCGCGAGCGGGCGAGCGCACGCCGCAGGATGCGAAGCGCAATGCGGGCGTCATCGGAACGCTCGGAGAATGGCCTCGTGACGTGTTCGGGGTTGTGCGGATCCGGGACCGGATCGCGCGCTGCAACGACCCGGTCGCTGGCCGAACGGCGAAGCTGCGACGCGCGTTCCACGTCGCCGGTCATCGCGGCGTCTCTCGCTTCGGCCAGTTCGAGGTGCGCGCGATAGAGCTTCGCGAGTTCCAAGAAGAACGTGTTGCTGCTCAGCAGTTGGTCCGCCGAGTCGAGGGCAGCGCGAGCCTCGTCGATTCGATCGAGGGTTGCGAACACGCCCCCCAGAACGCTCTGGAAGATCCCTTCCACCCGCACGTCGCCGGCCGCTTGCGAGTCCCGCACCGCGTCGTGCAAGAAGCTCTCGGCGGTTTCAATGCGATCGTGATCGAAGTGCAGGACTCCAAGATAGCCGTTCACGATGCGCTCCGCGCGGGCCATTCCCAGGCGGCGCGTGATCGCACGCCCATGGAGATAGTGAATCAGCGCTCCGTCGAAGTCACCGTGCTCGAGATGGTACGACCCGAGCCCCATCGAAGCGCGGGCTTCCGCGCGGCCGTCGGAAGTCTCCAGTGCAAGCGCGAGCGAACGCTCGTAGTAATCCACGGCGAGGGCGTCGTCGCCGATCGACTGGTGAATCGATCCGAGACGCTGCAACGCACCGGCCTCCGCGGATCGATCGCCAAGTTCCCGCTGGATCGCGAGTGACTGCTCGAACTGTTCGAGCGCGTCACCCATGGCACCCTGCGCGAAGCACGACTCGCCGAGCGCGGTTCTCACGGTGGCCAAGAGGCGCCTCGACGGGGAATCCAACGCCAAGCGGAGCGCCTCGCGGGCGTCGATCGCGGCGTCGTCGGTTCGCCCCACGCCACGACGCGAATTGGACCGGACGACGAGCGCTCGCGCACGAACGTCGCGCCGCGCGCCCTTGGCCGGCAGCGCGAGCGCGGCATCCAGTCGTCGCAACTGCGCCCGCGAGAGACCGCCGCCCGACGAGAGCACGTCGATCGTCACCGCCGCCACGAGCCCGTGCTCCGCGTACCCCGTCGAGACGGCACGCTCGAGGACGGCGTCGAAGTTGTCACGATCCCGCTCGAGCTTCGCCAACGTGGCTGCGTCGAGTGCGCCCGTCGTGGACGTGAAGATCGGCGTCGCGCGGGCCGCGAAATGCTCGGCATGGCGTCTCTCGACGGCGGCGCGTTCGCCAGAGAACACGAGTCGGTCGGCGGCGACAGTCCGAATTCCCTCGGTCATCGCAAATCGGCGGTCATCTCGTCCCGAGCCCGATGTCGTCTGCAGAAGCGCGTGCCCGACGAGTGCGTCGATGACATCGCGAACCATGGGCGCGCCGGCCGCTTCCGGCAGCCACACGACGGCGCGCGCTGCATCCAGATCGAACCCACCACGAAACGCGCTGCACTGCGCGAGCGCCGATCGTTCCCACGCGCCGAGCATCGACCAGGAGGCATCGAGGCGTGGTACGACGACGGGTCCTTGGGGAGCTGCGACCGTCGTGGCGTGCGCACCGCGTCGGCCGACTCGGTGCCACCGAGCGCCTGCGCGAGGCGTTCCGCCGGGAGGTCCGCAACGCCGCTGGCCGCCATCTCGATCGCGAGCGGTAGCCCGTTGAGCCGCCGAACGAGTGCAGCGGCTCCACGCTCGGATCGCTCGTCGACGACAAAGTCGGGCCGCGCGGCCGCCAGTCGATCGAAGAACAACTCGAGTGCTTCGGAACGCGGTGGCGCCGGGTCCGACGTGGGCGTCCGTAGACTGCGCAATTCCAGCCGCCGTTCGCCCGCGATTCCCGTCTCGTCCCGGCTGACCATGAGGAAGTGCGCCGTCGCGCCAGCGGCGATCCAACCGGCAACGACGCTCGCGGCTCCCGGCAGCAGTTGTTCCACCGAGTCCAGCAGCAACAGCGTGCGCGGGCGCGACGCGAGAACTCGGCCGACGGCGATCGACGCATCGCTCGCGGAGAATCCGGAGTTGGTCCCCAGACCGATCCTCCGCGCGACGACCAGCGCCATCGTCTCCGCGTCCCGCGCGCCGCGCAAATCGCACTCGTAGACGCCGCCAGGAAACATGTCCGATTGCTGCACGATCGCCGCGACGTGTCGTGCGAGGCGCGTCTTCCCGACGCCCGCAGGACCGGTCACCGAAACGACGCGCGCGCCCTCTGCGAGCCAGCGGCGCACGCACTGCACCTCGTCGGTGCGGCCGACGAATCGATTGGGCTCCGCGAGAGGCGGCGACTCGAGCGAATCACTGGGGGCGGGTTGCGACGATCGCACGGGTTCGAGACGGTACTCTACCACGGCACGCGTCTGTCTCGCGCGCGCCGGACAAAGGTCACGAGGCCAACCGCTAGAAGTTGTCTTCGACGATCGGTGGCCCACCGCCGGCCGGTGGCGGGGGTCGTGGACGCACAGGCGGCGTTGGCGTCGGAGTCGCCGCAGCCGCAGCTGCCGGCGAAGTGCCACCCGGCGTCGTTCCCGTGATCGCGCCTCCCGGACGAACCGCGGTGCCGGCCGGACGGTGTTCGCCCCGACGACGATCCGGCTCGCGCCGAGCCACCACCGCGAGCGCGCTCGCCGTCGAAGGACCGGGCCCGCCGGGTGCGAGCGTTCCCGGGACCGCGCGAGAACCGCTTCCAGCAATCCCCCCGGCCGCGCCCACGGCCGCCGGCACCAACGGAAGCGCAGACGCCTGACTCGTCGGAACCGGCGCAACCACGACCGCAGGCACACCCGGGACCGCCGCCGCGCTGGGCGCCGCGGGAATCGCCGGAGCGCCGGACGTCGCCGCACGCCCATTCGTGACGGACTCGCTTCGCGTCGTCGCCGCACGCAGCGCGAGGCCGCCGGCCGCGAGACCTACGGCGACGAGCGCGCCCACGGCGATCCACGTACCGGCTCGGCCGCGAGTCGCACCCGGCGCCGGCAACTGCATCGTGAGCACTGTGGGTGTCGTGCCCATCAACGCACCGCGGGCGCTGCTCACGTCGGGTCCGGGCGTCACGCCCGCAGCGGCTGCGCCAGTCGCGAACGACGGCTCCGCAGGCACCACGGACGGCGCGAACGCGATGCCGCTGCTTGCGCCGGTCGGCAGCCCCCCCCGGATGCGGGGGACGCGCGCAACGATTGGAGCCGAGCTCTCGCTCGGTTGAGAGCGATCAGCGTCGGACTGATCGAAATCGTCCAACAGGTGAATCTCCGACGCGGCGAGCGTCATGGTCTTGAGCACTTCGTCCGCGTCGACCACCGGGGCCATCGGCGGTCCACCGGGCAGCGATCCGCGACTCGATTGTCCACGCGGCAGCGCTCCGCCCTCCATTTTCAACCAGCCCGACATCGACTCGGGGAGCGCGCGCCGTTCCTTCTCGATGTGTCCCGCCATCACCGTATTCATCAAGTCCGCGAGCTGGCTCGGACGAACGTTCCACGCCGCCGGGACGGCCTCGGCGAGCATGTTTCGCAGTGCCTCGGCCGTGGCGGGACGATCATCCGCGTTCGTTGCGAGCGCGGATTGAAGCGCTCGATCGAGAGCGGGTGGAATCGCCGGTGCGTACCGACTCGGCGGAACAAATTCCGGCGCGCGAACCATGTCCAACAGCGCGAAGTCATTGTCCGCTTGGAACATGTTCCGCATCGTCAGCATTTCCCAGAGCACGATCGCTAGGGCGTAGATGTCCGTTCGACGGTCGACGGCGCGGCCGAACGCCTGCTCGGGCGACATGTAGCGGATCTTGCCCTTCAGGGACGCACCCGTCGTCTGCTGGACACGCCCCTTCGCCTTCGCAATGCCGAAGTCGATGAGCTTCACGTGGCCCTTGTAGCTGAGCAGGACGTTCTGCGGGCTCACGTCGCGGTGGACGACACCGAGCAATTCGCCGTCATCGCCGGAGACTTCGTGGGCGGCGTGCAGTCCGTCGAGAATCTGCATCGCGATCTGAACGGCGTACTCCGGCGCGAGTCGGCGCTGTTTCTTGGCGAGCGCGCGAATCATCTGCCCGAGCGAAGCGCCGTGGACGTATTCCATGACGAGGAAGTACATCCCGTCGGAATCGCCAAGTTCCTCGACGTGAACGACGTTCGGGTGCTGAATGCGCGCACACAGCAGCGCCTCATCGACGAACATCTGGACGAATTGCTTGTCACCCGACAAGTGCGCGTGCACGACCTTGATCGCGACGTGTCGTGCGAACCCGGCAGCACCCTGGCGGCGCGCAAGGAACAACGTCGCCATGCCGCCCGCTTTTAGCCGCGCGACGATCTCGTAGTCCCCGAGCTTGTCCCCGACGTCGATCACGAAATCATGCCGTTCCGTAAGGCTATCCGGTGGCGTTCAAAGCAGCAAGTGTAGCGCCGAGCGTGGTCCCTGGGGTCCGTCGGAGCCAACACTCGACAGCGACGGGCTATTTCAGCATTCCATACCGGGTGAGAACCGCCCGAACCGCGTCGATCGTCTTGTCGCCCGGCCAGAGGAGCGGCATTCGGATCTCCGGCTGGATCTGACCCAGCAACGCCATCGCACCTTTGAGCGGGCCGGGACTTGTCTCCGTGAACATCACGTCGTGAAGTTCGAGTAGCGCGAAATGCCGTCGGCGCGCGTCCGGGAGATCGCCGGCGAAGAACGTCGCAACGACCGCAGACACTTCGGCGGGTGCGATGTTGCTCGTCACGCTCACGATCCCTCGGCCGCCGCACGCCAGGATCGGCAGCGTCAGCGCGTCGTCTCCGGACAGGATCGCCAACCGGTCGCCCAACGCATTCGCGATCTGCTGGGTGCGCAGCACGTTCCCGGTCGCCTCCTTCAACGCGACGACGCGCGGACACGCTCGCGCGATTTCCACCACGGTATCCGCGAGAAGGTCGCCGGCCGTTCGACCGGGGACGTTGTAGAGCATCAGCGGCAGCTTCGTCGCGTCGTGGATTGCGCGAACGTGTTCGAGCAACCCGCGCTGCGTGGGTTTGTTGTAGTACGGCATCACGAGCATCGCGGCGTCGACGCCGAGTTCTTCGGCTGCGCGCGTGCGTTCGATCGTCTCGCGGGTTGCGTTCGTCCCCGTGCCGGCGATGACGAGCGCCTTGCCCTTGGCCCGGCCCACGGTGCGTTCGATGAGGGTGCGCTGTTCCGTCGTGGACAGCGTCGGTGCTTCCCCGGTGGTGCCGCACGGAACGACGCCCGCGATGCCTCCGGCGATCTGCCGATCGATCAAACGATCGAACGCGTCGAGGTCGAGTTCTCCCTGCCGAAATGGCGTCGCAAGCGCCGTGAATGCACCCTGGAACTTCATGGCGGCGCTTTACCACGACGAAGGGCGCGGACACCACGAGCAGGCGGCGGACGACGGACTGGCGTGAGCCGGCGCTGACACCGTTGTACGATCGTCAGCGCAATGGCGCCGTCCGCCACGCAATCCGCACCGATTGACGAAAGCGTCGAGCGTCTCGATGCGCTCGAGGCAGACGTGTCCGCGGGTCGGCTCCGCGACGCCCTGGCGACGGTGGGGCATCGCGTTGGGCTGCTTGCCTTGCGCTCCCCGCGCGCGCTCGCGGCCGGCAGTGCGATTGCGCGAAACGTCGGCGGTCGTTCGCTGGGCCTGCGGCTGATCACGCGTGCGCGAAGGCTCGACCGATCGCAGACGAACGTGGCGTATGCGTGGGCAGGATGGGTTCATTCGATGCGCGGCCCATTCGACGCGATCGAAGCGTACGGCGCGATCGCCGTTGGCACCGAGAACCGTCGCGTGTTCGCCGGCACCCGTGAGGGACTCGCGATCTGCTACGCGAGCTATCGCGACTTCGACTCGGCGTGGCGTTGCCTCGACGAGGCCGTTGCAGGCCATCCAATCGACGCGCCCCATTGGATGGCGCGCGCGACCGTTCTGCTCGAGCAGGACCGACTCGACGAAGCCCTGGCGGCTGCAAGAGTCGGTCACGATCTTTCGCCGACGCGCGCCTGGGGAGTCGAGCTACTCGCCCACGCGTTGCGGTCGGTCGGGAGCGACGGCGCTGCCGAAGAAGTGCTCGCCCGTTCACTCGAGCACTGCGAAGACTACGCCGTTTCGCTGCAACTCGCGCGGCTGCGCTGGGAACGTGGAGACCTCGGCGGGGCTTCGGTTGCGCTCGATCGCGCGGAGGCGCTGGCGGTTCTCGCGGAGCGCCCGCTGCTCGATCAGTTTCGTTCGATGCGTGCGGAGATCGCGTACGCGCGGGGCGACGTTCCGGACGCAATTGCGCACTACCGGCGCACGCGTGCCCCTTCGTTGAGCCGTCTCGCCGATCGCCTCGAGAGTCTAACGCCACCCGTGCGCCGCGTGCTGCTCGAGGTTCCGTTCGTGCGACAGCAGTACAAGACCTGTTCGCCGGCCTCCCTCGCGATGCTCACGGCGTACTGGAAGCAGCCCGCGGCGCATCTCGAGATCGCAGCGCAGATCTGTTACGACGGCACGCCCGACCACAGCGCCAGGCGATGGGCGGAAGAAAGCGGTTGGTTCGCGCGCGAATTTCGGGTCGATGCCGCGTCCGCCCACGCAGCGCTGGACCGCGGAGTGCCGTTCGCGATGGCAACCACGGAAGCGGGCGCCGCACACATGCAGGTGGTCGTCGGATATGACACGGCGCGGGATTCGCTCTACGTGCGCGACCCGTTCGTCCCGGGCCTCATGGACTACGCGACGGGCGCGCTGTGCACTCGGTACGCGGGGACCGGTCCGCGTGCGCTCGCCATCGTGCCGATGGCCGAACGGGCGCGGATCGAGGAATTGGACTTGACCGACGCGACGGATTTCGACGCGCGCTACCGGGCACACCGAGCGTTGGCGCGACACGATCGTTCGGCCGCGGTCACCGAACTGAACGCACTCGAAGCTCGCGACCCGTCGACCCTCATCGCCTCGCACGTACGCTGGGACATCGCAGCGTACGACCAGAACTACGTCGCCGAGCAGGCTGTCGTCGAGGGACTACTCCAGCGGTATCCCGATCACGAACCGCTTCACGCTGCTCTAATCGGCTGCCTCTCGCGGCTGGGCCTTCGCGACGAGACACGCGCCGCCATCGAACGAGCGTGTGAACGAACCGACGGAAGCCCCGCGTTCTGGGCGATGCGCGCGCGCGAGCCCGTCGCGGGAGGGCGCAGCGCTGCAGACACCGTGCGTTGGATGCGGCGGGTCGTTCGGCGCCAGTCCCGCGATCCGGGGCATCTGCACGATCTGGGAACGGCCCTGTGGGATTCCGGTGACCACGAAGCCGGCCTCGAGTGCGTCCGGCTCGCGGCGTGCCTGGGGCTCGAGAACGATCCCTACGCACTCGCATGGTTCCGGTTGGCTCGACAGTTGGGCCGCGACGCGCACGCACTCGATTGGCTCGAACGCCGCTTCGAGAGACTGGGGCGTGCCGATACCGGCCCCGCGATTGCGCTAGCGACGGCTCAGGTCGAGACGGGCGACTCGGCGGCCGCATTGGCAACGTACGAACGAGCGAACGAGATGCGACCGGCGGACGGACGCCTGCTTCTCGAGTGGGCGCACGAGCTGCTGTCGGTCGGTCGAATCGCCGAGGCGCGCGACCGGCTCGAGCGGGCTCAACCCGTCGCCGCGCCAGCGCAATGGCATCGCGCCGCTGCTCGCGTGGCGTACTTTGACGGCGACGTCGCGGGCTGCATCGCCCACTCCCGCGCTGTGATCGAGATCGAGCCCCTCGCCCTCGATGTGCACGCGCCCCTCGCGCAGATGCTGGCGCACGAGGGCGATCCGCGTGCCGGGCGCCGACACCTCGCGGACGTCGCGGCACGGTTTCCGTCGCATCGCGGGCTTCAAGCGCTGACGACGCAGGCGCTGCGGGACGGCGAAGGCAACGAGTGGCTCGATGCTGCCCGCGCGTACGTGGCGTCGGATGCGGGCGACGCCTGGGGCCACCGGGAGCTGGCGTGCGCGCTGGCGGACCAGCGAGATCAGGACGCGCTGGACGAAGCGATTCGCGAACTGGATGCCGCGGATGCCGCAAGCCCGCGCGACCCGCACAATTCGGCGATTCGCGCGGCGGTTCTCCTCGCGGCCGGACGGACTGCGGACGCGCACCACGCGGCGCTCGCGGCGCTGCACGCGATGCCCGATTCGACGGACGCCGCCGCGAAGTGTCTCGAAACCTCCCTCGGGAGATCGGCGCGCGCCGACGCCGCACGCGAAGTACTCGACATCCTCCGCGCTCGGTCGGCGTCGGGCGAGGCGCTGCACGCATTGCTCGGCGATGTTTCGGCCGCGGGCGGTTCGCAGGCGCTGTTGGAACAGGTTTCCGCGCTCGTGCGAGACCGACCGTCGTGGTTGAGCGCGCGGGTCGTTCAGACTCGATTGCAGCTCGACGTTCGCGCAAACGACGACGCCTTGGCGAGTGCGATTGCGACATGCGAACGGTTTCCCGTCGCGACCGGCGCGTGGACGACTCGCTCGGCCGTGCATCGCGCTCGCCTCGAGCGAGACGAAGAAGCCGCCGCCCTCGAACGCGCGATCGCGCTCGCTCCGGCCGAGACATCGATCGTCCTTCGGCGCGCCTACCTTGCGGAAGACGTCGGGGACTTGGCCGGCGCAAGGGCCATCGTCGATCGCTTGATTGCGCGGGTGCCATGGAACGGAATCGTTCGCGAAGCGGCCGCGACGCTCGCGATCAAGGCCGGCGCGTACGACGCGGCGCGCGAGCATGCGCGGCTCGCGTTACGTCTTTCGCCACGGCAATGGGGCACCTGGCAACTGCTCAACGACTTGTGCCGAGCTGCCGGCGCGCCGGACCAGGCGCGTCTCGCCGCGAAGCGCCTGACGGACGAGCGGCCGGCGCATCCCGACGGCTGGATGGCGCGGGCGTATCTCGAGGGCGATGCCAAAACGCGGATCGAGTACGCGGAAAAGGCCGTTCGCGCGAGGCCGAGCGATGCCGCCAATCGAGATGTGCTCGCGGCGTGGCTCGCGGACGCGAAACGCTACGACGATGCACTGGCGTTGTGCGACGCGGCTCGCGTGGCGGGCCACCTTCCGCACGACATGCGAGGCCGAATCGCGTGGATTCGACACGCACGAGGCGAGCGTGACGATGCCATCGCGGCGATGCGTGCGATCACCGACGAGAAGCCGAACTATCTATGGGGATGGATTCAACTGGCAACGTGGCTCGAACAGGCCGACGACGCGGCCGCGTGCGAAATGGCCGCCCGCGCGATGTGCGCCGTCGCACCCGAGTCGGCAGCGGGGCACAAGACGCTCGCGGCGATCGCGCGCCGCCGCGGGGACAAGATCGCGACGGCCGCCGCGTTGGCCGATGCGTGCGCCGTTGCGCCCGACGACGCCGCCGCGGTGTTTCAACTGGTGGAAGCCCAACTCGCTCGGCCCGACGTGGACGCGGCAACCCTCGCGTTGCGTCGCTACGGCGGAGTGCTCGCGAAGGGCGCGCGCGTTGGGCTCGAGGGTCGGATCGCCGTTGCGCGCAAGGATCACACCGGTGCGCGAGCCGCGTTTCGCGAGGTCGCAATGCTCCAGCCGCCCGCACCGGCGGCGTACGATTCGCTCGCGGCCGCCCTCACGGACGCGGGATGGGACGAAGACATTCTCGAGGTATGCGCACCGCTGCTCGCGCAGTCGGGAGTCGACGATGCGGTTGGATATTCGTGGGTGCGTGCGCATCACCGGGTGCAGAACGACAAGATCCTCCCGGTTATTCTCGGACTTCCCCAAAACGATGCGCGTCGAACGGCCGCGTACGCCGTCCTACTCAAGCACCTCGAGAACAAAGACCTCGAGGCATTTCAGTCCGCGACGGCTGCCGTCGGCGAGCCCGTCGCCGCGGACGGACGTGCGCGCGCGGAGATCATGCGAATGCTCGCAGGGATCGTCCCGACGGACCGCGCTGCGTTTTCCGCCGCGCTCGACGAGTGGAAGCGCGGTTGGCGAGCGCGCACCGATCTGTCGGCCGCGGAGTTGTTCAATCTCAGCAGCGCGGCACGTGGTGCGGGCGATGAGGCGACCGGACGCGACGCGATCGATCGCGCGCTGGTGGCCGATCCGGACGAGCCGCTCCGATCGAACGCGTTCGTGCTGGCGCTGTACGACGCGGCCGCGGCGCGGGACCTTCGCACGGCGCGAGAGCACCTCGGCGCAATCGAGCGCGTGCAGGTTTGGGACTTCTACGGCGTTGTGTTGGCCTTCGCCGAGGCGTGGGCGGCCGCGTGGCTCGACACGGATCCTCCACGGTTCAACTCCGAGCGCGCGGTCGCGCTCTATGCGGCCGCGCAGGATCTCTCCGCGCGACGCGGCCTGACGACGCACCCGATGATGGTGGCCGTCGACGAGGCGGTGTGGCATTCGATCTCCCTCAGTGCCGGTGGGCTGCGGCGCCGTCCGAAGCCGTCCCCGCCCGCGACGCAAACGCCAGGGTCGGCAAACTGGATGTTCTGGATGATCGCGATGGGCCTGGCTTCCGCCATCATCCGCCAGTGCTCCGGCTCGATGTAGCCCACGCGAACGGCGCGGACCCTCGGGCGCGACAGTGCCTCGCGCGGGTCACCTCCTGCCGCTATGCTCGGGCCCGCGATGTCCAACGCCGACACGGCCAAGACGCACACGCTCCACAAGCCGTCGGCGCGGTCGGACTCGCCCCCGACGCTCACGTTTTCGGTGCTCGACGGTCCCGATCGCGGGATGACCGCGACCTCGAGCACGCGCCGCGCGGTCCTCGGGCGAGGCGAAGATTGCGACGTGCGCCTCGCAGACCCCGCGGTGTCCGCGTTTCACGCCGAGTTCGTTGCGCGCGACGGTTCGATCGACGTTCGCGACCTCGGCAGTCGAAATGGAACGCTCGTCGGGGGAATCGTCGTTCGGGACGGGTCGTTGACCCCGGGCACGACGGTTCAGCTTGGCTCCACGAGCGTGTGTGTCACGCTCGGCGACCCCGCCGCCGTCGTCGCGTCCAAGAGCCTTGCGTTCGGTGAGCTTGTCGGTGTCTCGACCGCGATGCGCGAGGCGTTTGCGGCGCTCGAGCGGATCTCCCGAACGGATCTCTCCGTCCTGCTGCAGGGGGAGACCGGAACCGGCAAGGACCTGGCCGCGCGGGCGTTGCACAGCGCGAGCGCTCGACATGCGGGACCGTTCGTGACGCTCGACTGTTCCTCGATTCCGCCCGGGCTCGCGGAGAGCACGCTGTTCGGTCACACGAAGGGTTCGTTCACCGGTGCGACCGAACGGCGCGAGGGCGTCTTTGCGACGGCCGCGAGTGGAACGCTCTTCCTCGACGAGGTGGGCGAACTGCCGCTCGACTTGCAACCGAAACTACTTCGCGCGCTGGAGCGACGCGAGATCGTTCCGGTCGGTGGCGCGAAGACGATCGCGATCGACGTGCGTTTCGTCAGCGCGAGCTGGCGTGACCTCCGCGCGCTCGTAAACCGCGGCGCGTTTCGCGAGGACCTGTATCATCGACTTGCTCAAGTCCGCGTTCGCCTCCCATCGCTCGCCGATCGACCCGACGACGTGAAGCCTCTCGTGCAGCACTTTCTCAGTCGCATCCCGTGGTCGACGACAGCCGCTCGGTCGATCGATCCGGCGGCGCTCGAGATGCTCGCGACCCGCTCGTATCCTGGAAATGTTCGCGAGCTGAAATACACGGTGGAACGCGCGGCAATGCTCGCCGACGGCGCCGTGATCACCGCCGACGACCTCGCGTTCGAGCGGCGGCTGGATGTCGAGCGCCAGCGAGCGAGCGCTGCGGGATCCAGCGATGCGGATCGAGCTTCGGTCGCCCCCGAAAGCGCAGATGCTTCGCTCGAGCCATTCAAAGACGCGAAACGAACCATCGTCGACGACTTCGAACGACGTTACCTTGCGCGGCTGCTCGAGCGTGCGGGAACCAACATTTCGAAGGCCGCGCGGCTGGCAGGACTGGAACGTCAATCGCTGCGCGAATTGCTTCGGCGCCATGGGTTGCGGGGGCAAGACGAGTAGCCCGTCAAAAATCCGTCCGTAGATTCCTGCAACTGAAGCCCGTGCCGTACGAAATGCATACGGGCAGCGACACGCCCGTGCGCGCGAGTGACTGATACAAGTCGAAGCGCCCGTCACCATCGAAGTCGCCGACCAGAGGGATCGAGCCCCGGTAGATTCCACCGCCGTCGTTGCCCGGGCCAAGATCGCCCCCCGCGTACGCCGCCGGCAGAACTCGACACGACCATCCGTTGTTCCAACGACACGCCGGCAGAGACGATGCCTGCGGGTGGTACAGCAGGATCTCAGCGCGGCCGTCGCCGTCGATGTCCATCACGACGGGCATGGTCCCCGCACGCGCGGCCGTGCGACCGGGATCGCGGGCGTCCCTTCGCCCCGCGCCGATCGCTCGAAGTCCGCGACACGACCAACCTGTGCTCAACGAGAGGCACACGGGCAACGCATCGGTTCCGTCGTCACGGAACTGCGCAACGTCCGTGCGACCATCGCCGTCGAAGTCGGCCACCAGTGGCAGCGACCCTGGCCACACACCGCTGCCTTCGTTGCCCGGTGGCAGCTCGCCGCCCGCGTAGTGCGCGCGAAGATTTCGGCACGACCAACCGGCTCCGGTCGAACGGCACAACGGGATGCTCTGCCAATCGGATCGGTACTGGATGAGGTCGGCAAACCCGTCGCCGTCGAAGTCTCCGACGAGCGGTGTTCCGCCGTAGACCGCGGAGCCGCCGTTGCCAGGGCCGTGATCGCCACCGACGTAGTTCGCTCGGAGATTCCTGCACGACCATCCCGGTCCCGAGGACAAGCACACGGGAATCGCAACGCCGCCGGGACGAAAGCGAATCAGATCCGAGCGACCGTCGTGGTTGAAGTCCGCCGTCAGCGCAACACCGTCCTCACCGAGCGCGGGATCGCCGCTCGGTACGTCGAGCACGCCGTTTGCGCCGGCCAGGGGAGATACGCGACAGGACCACGCCGAGCCCGATGCACGGCAGGTCGACGTCGCCGCGCGGTTGGGGTGCCACTGAACGAGATCGGCGCGTCGATCGTCGTCGAACCGACCGACGAGCGGAAAACTTCCGTCGACGATCCCGATCACAGACACGCCGGCGGCATCTGCGACGAACCGCGCGGGCGCGCTGCGGCACGACCAGCCCGCGCCTGTTGATAGACAGACGGGGATCGCATCCCAATCGGAGCGGTAGGCAAGCACATCGCTCCGACCGTCGGCGTCGAGGTCGGCCGCGAACGTCGCTGCGCATCTCAGCATCCGCGGACTTGCACCCAGCACAGGATTCGCCGGCGCGCCGCTGTTGGTGAGGGCGTACGCGTAGATCGTGTGCTCTCGACCGTCGCGCAGATCGTACGGCGTGGGCACGCGGAATCCGTGCGCGCACGAGCCGATCGCCGTACACAGGTCGGTGCGGTGTTCGTCGGCCGTTGCGCGCAGCATCCGCGCACCCGATCCCGCGGGACCATCGATGAACAGCTGAACGTCGTTCGGCTCGTTCGGAGAATTCGGATCCTGTGTCCACCCGGCGATCTCGTCGCAGGCTGCCGAGTCGAGCGAGCCCCGCGGGAGTTGCCAGCACGCGTCGCCGAGGGGGGGGGCCTGCCGACGGCAGCCGTGCCCGCACGGCTCGACGGAGTCCAAGAAACCGTCGTTGCAGTGACCCAACGTTCCGTTCGGCAAGCACACACTTCGCGCGCCCGCAGCGGGGCAGAACGGCGATCGCGGACACGCGTTGACTCCGCCGTCGCCGAAGAACACGCCGAGATGACTCGCGACCGCGCGGGTGCTTCCGATGAGTGCTCCCGAGCCCCGAAGGTACATCTGCGTCGAGCCACCGCCATCGAGGTTGAGCGCAACGTCGATCGGCGGGGCGCCCGCGAGCCGCTGGTGCTCGATCATCATCTCGGCCATGCGCGGGATCCCGACCGACAGGTCCGAAGCCATCAAAAACAGCGTGCGCCGGTTCGCGCTGAAGCCCACGCCGGTGCGTCGATGTCCGCCGTACAGAAACCCCGACGGATCGGGTCCCCAATCGTAGTGAATGACACCGCCCTCGATCATCACGGTGCTGCCGCCCACAATGTCCGTCACACCCGGCGCCGGTTCACCGTCGTCGAGTCGCATGCCGGCGATGCCGGGTCCAAAGTTCACGTACGGCGACGGTTCTGAATGTTGCGTGCCCCAGGGCCAGTCTTCGCCCGCGCCACGCGCACGGTGTCCGACGTAGTACGTGACGTACTCGAAGAAATCGGCGTTGACCGCGAGCGCCGCGCCGGTTCGTGCTGCCCACACGGGAGCGGTCGCGCCGCGCTCGGTGAAGTGCGTCGCGCGCATCCCGATGCCGCCTGCGCACAGGTCCACGACGGCCATCGACGTTCCGGGCCCGCGCACGATCGTCACCCCTGGATACGGGCTCCAGATCTGTGCTTCGGCGACGCGCCCGGTCACCAGGCCCATCGCGACCACTGCGAGGCCGATCGCCGCGCGCGGGTTCATGGCTCAGCGGTCCGCCGGGCAAGCGGCGACCGCGATGCAGGTTTCGCCCTCGGGGCAGCATCCTCGGAACGTCGGGTGGATCACGCAGCGGGTTCCCGTCGGGCAGCACAGAGTCGACGGTCCAACGGGGCAACACTCACCGCCGGCGCACGCCCACGCGTCCCCGCGCCGCGCGCTCAGCGATTCCCCGCCGAGCGGCACGGGTTCGCCGCCGTTGCGTGACCACGTCACACGCACCGAGGCGGGTCCCGTGCGCTGCCGGTAATCGATGCGGATCGCGTACGCGCGGTGCGCATCGAGCATTCGCTCGATGTCCGCGGTGACTGGCGCGGGGCTGTCGAACTCGTCGACGACGCGTTCACCGTCGAGCCACACCCGAACGGCATCGTCCGCCGCGACGTGAATCGCGTACCGCCCGCTCGTGCTGGGGCGCAACTCGCCACTCCATCGCACGGAGAAGTTCTCTCGGGGAAACATGTCGACGGGAGCGGCCATCGACCAGTCGAACTCGATCGTGCGATCGACGCGGACGAAACGAAGACCGGTGAAGTCCGAGTGCGCGTAATACTCGCCGCGCAAGCCGACGGCGCCGCCCGACGTCATGAGTCCGGCGTCCGCCCCGCCGTCGCCGCCGCTCGTTGTGGCAACGTCCCGCGCGGCGCTCACATCGCGTGTGGGCGATGCGTCGCTGCGAGTTCCAGCGTCCGTGGCGCCGATCCCGAGCACGCCAGCATCCAGAGCGGTGCATCGCTGCGCCGCGACACACACGCCGCCCTGGCAGACTTCACGCGCGGTGTCGCACTGGACGCCACACGTGCCGCAGTTGTTTGGACTCACGGTCGGGTCGACGCACCGATCGCCGCATCGCACGGTCCACAACGGACATGGTCCGCATTGAGCCTCGCCGAGGGCCGCGTCGCGAGTAGCGCCGTCGGCGCTGCCGCCCGGGTTGCTTTCCATCGGCCCGCACCCGACGCAGAACAACGTCGTCGCGAGCGCAGCAGTTCGGAGAACGATTGAAGACTGAATCGACGCGAGTGCCATGTCCGGCTCCCTACTCACCGACGTCCGTCCCTCTCAGCGAACGGCACGACCGGCGGTTGGAAACGGGACGGAGCAACAGGCGTGCCGTGCGGGCAGCGACGGTCGCTTCGCTGCAACTCGGCGTGTCACCGGAATTGTCGGGACGCCACACACCCCGGACGCACGCGATGGGCGATGCATCGCCCAGCGTGTGGTGAGTCGTCCACCACCCGGCCCGGCGGTTACTCCCGGATGGAACCGACCCGCAGAATCCGCGTGGCGCGGACCGTGCGCGCCGACCCGGTGCGCACCACGGCAACTCCCGCATCGGCGCGGGTTCGGGCCGCGGCCGCTGTCGTTCCGTGAACCGCGCGCGTAGCCGGCGCGTCCGAACGACGGACCGCAATCGAGGGCACGACGTGCGGCGCCGCTGCGTCAGCGATCGCACCGGGCGCGAGCCCCGAGACGCCATTTGGCGCTTGCTGCGCGGCAACGAGCCGCGTCGCTTCGCCCGCCGCGCGCGTCGAGTCGTGTTGGCCACGCTCTGTCGCACTGCCGGCATGCCGACGATCGTCGGTACGCAGCGCGAGCCCGCCGACGAGCACGCCAACCGCCACGAGCCCCGCGGCGATTGCCGCAAGAATCCAACCGCGGCGAACCCGAACGAGAGCGTTGCGTGCGGTGCTCGTCTCGATCGGCGCAAACACCGCACTCGAGCCGCTCGGCGGCGATTCGAGATCGCGTCGGTGCGCGTCGTCGTCGCTCCGCGGGCGAACGATCATCTCCGTCGCTTCGCCGCGAGCGCCCGTCACATCGGACGCCACCGCGGCCTCGAGATCGAGCGACTCCGGACAGAAATGCAGCACGGACGCGGACACCGCCCCGGCCGCGGACTGCGTGCCAGGCAATCCGGACGCGATCGCGTCGAGCGCGGCGGCCACGATCCCTGCATTCGCGGGCCGAGCCGAGGGGAACTTCGCGAGCATGGACATCACGAGTTGTTCGAGCGCTGGCGGAATGTCCGCTCGGGCGGTCGAAGGCAAGGGCACCGACTCCTCGAGGATCGCATTGGCCGTCGCGAAGTCGTTCTCGCGCCGCCACAGTGCCGCCGCCGTGAGCATTTCCCAGAGCACGACGCCGAGCGCAAAGATGTCCACGCGGCCATCGATGGTGGCCGAGCGAATCTGCTCGGGTGCCATGTACCGGAACTTGCCTTTGAGCACGCCCGACTGCGTCTGCGTGAGCTGCGTCGTGCTCTTCGCGATTCCGAAATCCAGGATCTTAGTTTCGCCGGCGCGGGTGACAAACAAGTTGTGCGGCGAGATGTCCCTGTGGACGATCCCGAGGGGAACGCCGGCTTCATCCGCAAGCGTGTGGGCATACTGCAGTCCACGCGCGGCGCCCGCGCCGATGCCGCACACGGCCCGCAGGTCGATCGGTTCGTGCAACTTGGCGGCTTCCGCGAGTAGCTGACGGACGTCCGCGCCGAACAGCGGCTCCATCGCGATGAACGGAACCCCCCCGTCTTCGCCCGTTGCAACGACGCGGACGATGTTCTCGTGGCGCAGCGCCATCGCAAGCCGCGCCTCGCCGGCGAACATCCGGAGGAAGTCGACCTCGTTCCGCAGGTGGGGCAGCACCCGTTTGACGACCACCGTCCGCGCGATGCCACCCTCGCCGCGCTCGACGGCGAGCACGACCTCGGCCATGCCGCCCGCCGCGAGCCAGCGAATATCGCGAAAGCGGGCGCTCATTGAACGGAATCGTACGGGGATGCGCTCGCCCCGGCAATGCCGCGATCGAACGCTCCGGTTGCCACTTACGGACTCGGTCCGGCGCGCCGTGCTCGTCGCTTGGTCGAAGCGCGAACGCTGGCCGCACGCTGCTCGAGCCAGCGCAGGACATTGGCGATTTCTGCCTCACGCCCGAGGGTCACACCCCTTCTGCGCCGCGCGCGGGCGGGTTCGAGAAGCCACACTCGCCCGTTCGGTTCGACGGCCGCGATGACCCACTGCCACCCGAACCGTTCGGCGACCGCAGACATTCGCGCCCACTCGACTGCCGTGAAACGCGCCGGTAGCTCGACGCGTTTGACTTGTACGCCAAGCTGGCGCGTGCCCCACGTCGCAAGCAGGTCGAACGCTCCGCGCGATGCACGTGATTGGTACACCAGATCGAAGCCCATCCTGGCGAGACGGTCCACGACGGCTCGCTCGGCGTCGTCACCGAGCAGCTTCATGGGAACGACGCTGCCCCCAGGACGCCGCCACGTGAGCCAGAGGCCGAAGGTGGGGTCGTCCAGCCGATACAGTCCGTCGGCCTGGCGTACCACGGCATCCCCGAGTCGATTGACGTTCGAGATCACGGCCGCGCTCGAGGTTCCGATCTCTTTGGCGATCTGGCTCGGTCGTCGTGGGCCCGTCGCGAGCGCCTGGAGTGTCGCGGCGAGGAAGGTCGAGCGCCCCACGAGTCGCTGGAATTCGTTTTCGAACTCGAGCGCTAGCCGCCCCGATCGTGAAAACACCAACTCCTGTAGAGCCGACTTAAGAGAATCCGTCGTCATCGGTCCCGGCTGGCGCGTCAGCGTTTCGCCGAGCAGTTGCAGGTGGAACGGATGGCCCCCGAGGACCTCGAACGCTCGATCCGCGATCCCCGCCGGAATCTGCCGGACATCGGCGCTCGCACGTACGAGAAGTTCGATCGCGTCGGTACGGCCGAGCGGCCCGATCTCCACGAGCGCGAAGTGTTGGTAGAACGGCGAGTGTTCGTTGGTGACCAAGTCCCGCATCATCGCGCGCGCGGAGCCCGCGATCACATAGGCAACGCGCTTGTGGCGCTGCCACACGCTCCGGGCGAGTGGCAGTGGATCGACGGCATCGGGCTTCCTTCCTGCGGGTCGGGATCCGATTCGGAGCGCCGCAACCTCTTGGAACTCGTCCCACGCGACGACGAGATACAGCCCGAGCCCCTGCGCGAGTCGCTCGGGCAGATCAAGCGCCATGCGGATCGCCTCGCCGTCGATTGGGCGCTCGGGAATCTCCAGGATCCACGCGCGGAGTTGCGCCGGCAGACTGGCGAAGCGCGCAGACGTCTGGAGCGCGGCGCGGAAATCAGCGGGGCGCGCCGCAACCGGCTCCAGACGAAGCCCGAGTTCGGTGGAGAAAACGGCGTCCAGCGTTCGGAGGGCATACCTGCGAAACAACGTGACGTCGGGTGGCGCCTGCTCGAAGCTGTCGAGCACCACGAATCGAACCGCATCCGAGGCCGCGGCCCGCTCCAGCTCGAGAATCAGGCTCGTCTTACCGATCTTTCGCCGACCGAGCAACGCGATCCACGATGGCGACCCCGCGACGAGCTGGCGGACGCTCTCGCGTAGTCGCTGGATCTCGGCGAATCGATCGATGAACGACTCGGCTGCCGCAGGCGTGCTGGTTAGGAACATCGCCGCAAGTATGCCCTGTATCCATGCTGCTAGCAAGAGTGCTAACTAGCAAGATTGCTAACTATCACAATTGCTCGCGAGGACTGTTGCCATCACTCTTGACCGATGGACTTGCCCCGCGTCGTCACTTCCGCGTGATACGATGTCGCCGTTGCACGCGCCGGTAGCATTCGCCGCAGACATACACGCGAGGCACCGCGCGTGGCAGTTCGCCCTCGCGCCGATCGTCGCCCTGTCGCTTGCCGGAACGGCGAGCGCACAATCACTCGCACCCTCGCCACCGGCGACTTCATCGGGCGACGCGGAGCGGCTGTACACGCAGGGGGTCGAGGCTCTCGACCGGGCAGACTTCGGACAGGCCGTCCGGCGATTGCGGCAGTCGTACGCGCTTCACGCTCGGCCGATCGTGTTGCTCAACATCGCGCAGGCCCTTCGCGGCGCCGGGCGAACCGTCGACGCGATCCAGTCGTATCTTGACTATCTCCGCGTTGGCGGCCCGAGTTTGTCCGCCGAGCGAGTGTCCATGGTGCGCGCGACGGTCGATTTCCTGTCGGCTTCGCTCGCCTCGCTCACGGTGACGAGCCGGCCGCCGGGCGCCGAGGTTCGAGTCGATGGCACGAGTGTCGGCCGCACTCCGCTGACCGAAGGAATGATGTTCCCCGCCGGCGATCACACCGTCGAACTCGACCTCGAGGGCTTCGTGATCGTACGCGAGAACGTCCACCTGACGGGCCGCCAACGTCGCACCATGACATTTCGCATGGCCGAGCAGGCGACCGCCGCGACGCTCACCGTGGCGGTCCCCCCCCCGGTTCCGTCTGCAGCAAGCATCTACCTCGACGGGATCGACCTCGGCCGTCCGGACGTCACGCGCAGCGTGAGCGCCGGTGGCCATCGCGTGGAGGTGCGGGCGCCAGGTTTCGATCCGTTTGACGAAGAGTTGTTGCTCGCGCCGCGCCAGCGCCGCTCGCTGTCGGTTCACTTGCAGCCCTCGGCACCGTTGCTTGCGCGTCCGTGGTTTTGGGTCGTCTTCGGCGTGGTTGTCGCGGGCGCCGCCGTCACGACCGCGGTGCTGCTACAAGAAACCGCCGATCCGGCGTCGCGCCCGAACACGCCAGTGATCACGATCATGGATCCGATGACTCGGTGATGGCGCCGTCACGGGCACGCGTGCGAAGCGCATCCAAACCATTGACACGTCGACGAACAGAATTGCCAACCGGGGCCGCCACCCGCAGGGGTGCAACACTGAAAGTTCGTCCCGCCCTGCCAATCGCACGCGTTGCCGGGACGCAATTGGCAACCCGACCACTCGAAGCTTCCCCCGCAAACGATGTGCAGGCAGGGGCTACAAAACGCGGGCGACGTGTCGCCGGGATTGCACGTGCGACACCGACCCCCGAGACAGAGTCGTCCGTTGCATCCACCGCCCGCGCAGCACAGCTGCCCGTTGCCACCACACGGTTCGCAGCGATCCGCGTTGCACACCATGCCTGCGTTGCAATTGCTCCCGGCGCAACAGGTCTCCCCGAGACCGCCGCAGCGAATGCATCGGTTGGTACGACAAATCCCGCCCGAATCGCATTCGTTGGTGTTGCAGCAATCCTGGCCGACCGCACCGCATTCGCAAATACCGCGCGCGGCGTTGCACGCGCCCTGCCCCGGACCGCACGATCCACCTGGGCAGCACAAATCGTTTCGCCGTCCGCACGTGTCGCACGTGCCTTGGAAGCACGAGAGACTTCGCAGACAACTCGACGCCCGACGATGCGTGCAGCGGGCCGCCTCGCTCGAGCGAACGTAACAGCACGGCTGATCGAGCGAACGCGTTCGGTCGAACGCAATCCACCGTCGATCGTCGAGCGGCCCCGCCAGACAGGGTGACGACTCCACGCAACGACTCCAGCGGCCGTTGGAGCCGCACTCTTCGAAACCAGCGCAGTCGTAGCGCCGCGTCCCGGCCGGGACTTCGACCACGGCCCCGCCAGAGTCGCCGCCAGCGTCGATGCTACCGTCGGACGCATCCGACCGCGGAGCGTCGGCGACGTCGCTTCGGTTCCCGCCGTCTGTTACAGGTCCGACGTCACGGAGCGATCCGTCCGGCGAGTCGGGACGCAGTGCGCTCTCGATGACGGCACAACTGAGGGCGCCGCGCGCGTCCACCGTTGCGCCGTCTGCCAACGCACTCGCGCCGAGTCCCTCCGCACACGCCGATCGCACGAAGGTCCCCGTTTCGAAGTGGCCACACACGGATGCGATGTCCGGGCAGCCGCCAACCTGCGGCACACACGTTCGATAGGGTCCCTCGGCAAGGGCGTCGTAGTCCAAGCACGCATCGTCGAGGTCGAGACGAAGTGACCCGCGCGTCACGGGCCATCGGTCGAACTGCGCAACCGCGGGCGGCCCGACGGGCTGTTCATCGCCATTCGGTGCAATGTGGATCGCCTGCGCATGCACGAGAACGTCGTCCGCCGCGGGTGCCTGCACGCGCCGTAGCAGATGGCGCCCAGGCTCGTTCGGCAGCACGACGACACCAAGTGCTCCGCCGTCGCGCAGTGGCGGCAGACCGACCACGCCGGGCCGGAGATACAGGCGGGACGGTTCGCTCACGTGCCAGCGAGCGCCTGCCTCGAGCGCGCGGCGGAAGACACTCAACCGATAACCGTCGGCTTCTGACACGTTCAAGTACACCGACACGAGGACTTCGCGATCTGGCGTCGAACACGCTGGGCACGCGATGGCGAGCAACGCCATGATCCAATGCGCGCGCGGCGGCGCCGGGGGCCACGAGAGTCGACCCAGTGCGCGTCGCGCTAGCCGCATCGTCCGCCCGAACACGCGAGCGTTGCGCAGCAGTCCGCCCCTACCGTGCATCGACCCGCCCGGCCCACGCAACAGACACCGGGTCCCGCGCCGACCGCGGAACACGACGCATCGCCCGCACAGCATTGGCCCGCAACGCACGCACTTCGGATGGGTGCGCAGCGCGTGCAACCCGGGGCGCCGCCCGGGATGGGCACGCACGCCGCAGGCGCGATGCAGTCCGTGCCGGGCGGGGGACAGCACGGCTCGCGCTCGCCGCCGCACGGCACGCACGTTCCAGTGGAACACAGCGCGCTCGCCACGCAAACGTCGCCCGGGCAACACTCGCGTCCAACGGTACCGCATGCGCTGCACGTCCCAGCGATGCACGCATAGCCCGCACCGCATACGCCGCCACAACACGGCTGTCCGGGCGATCCACAGACCGTGCACTGACCCAAGACGCATGCGCCCGAGTCGCAGCGGTTGCCGCCGCAACAGGTCTGTCCAATCGCGCCACATACACACTGCCGCGTCTGGTCGCACCGACCCTCGCCCGCGAAGCAGCGAAGGAACCCAGCACAGCAACGCTGTCCGTGTCGCCCGCACGGCTCGCAGCGATTTGCAAAGCATGACAGTCCGTCGCCACAACTGCTTGCGCGTGGGAGCGAACAGCCCTCGATGTCCGCGGGCGCGCAGCACGCGTCGCCCAACGTGCCGGATGCGTCGTAGAGCCGTTGGCGATCGACGATTCCCGACGCGGTGCAACCCGCGGGGCGGACGCATCGACTCCAGTGCGCGCGCAGGTCGCACACCTCGAATCCGTCGGAGCAATCACCGGAACGTGGATTCGCGCAACGTGAAGGTGCACCCCCGTCCACGGGAACTCCGCCCGCGTCGAAATCTCGAGTAGGATCTTCCGTACACGAGAGACGTATGGCGTGATTGTCGGCGCCGAACGCCACGCAAAGTGGAACGGCCGCGGGACACGGAATGCTGCGCTCGGCCGGTGCACACGTGCGGTACGGACCCATTGCAATGACGTCCACGTCCGCGCAGAGGCGCGTCAGCGTGAGCGACAGAAATCCTCGGGCGCGCGGCCAAGCGTCGATTTGTGCCGCAGACGTTGGACCCATCTCGATCCGACGGCCGGCCGCGATCGTGCGCGTGGCCTGGACCTCGATCAACAACGGCAGCGCGCCGCCGCGGAGAACTCGGATCAGATGTCGACCGGCCTCCGTTCCGAGAACGTACACGTCGGCTGGAAATACCCCGGTCGCGGCGCCATCGGCGTCTGCGGCACGAGCGTAGTGCGAGCGGTCGGCAATCGCCCAGCGCGTGCGATCAGGTGAGCGGCGAAAGACGGTCAGTTGGTAGCCGTCCACTTGCGATCGCGGGTAGTCGACATGAACGGTCACGAGGATCTCCGGTGTCGGAGGAGCGCAGTTCGCCGTGGCGAGTAGAACGAGCGCGACCGCGCTCCTCGCAACGCGCGCGGAGAGCGCCCGCCGTTGAACTCGCACTCGAATGCGTGGGGCGTCCATGCACGTCGAAGCGCGAGGGTACCACGTCGCACTCGGGTGGCCTTGAGCGCCTACGGCAAGCGTCTCGGTGCGTCTGGGGGCGGCGCGACCGGTGGCGTTGTCTGGAGTTGAGGCGTGTCGTTCGCGGCGCTCCCGACGTCCAAGGAAGGGAGCACGGTGGGCGGCGGCGGTGGCGCGGCCGGCCCTGGGAAGATCGGTCGGCGCATTTCGACGTGATCGTTGAAGACGTTGATCGCGTCGTAGAAATGTGGCTGCGCCGAGGTCACGACGAACGTGCCTGCGAGTTCGAGTCCAAGGCCCGCAAGCAGCGACGCCAGGGACACTCCGAGTGGGACACTCCACGAGCCGGACGGCGTCGTCGGCAGGAACGCAAGCGGCGCAATCCCGCCCACCAACGCCGTACCCAGTCCGCCAAGGGTGAGCGCGAAGCCGGTGATCGTGCCGCTCCGATACGCGCGCGCGTGCTCCGAAGCCTGCGGATCGCCCGCGACCGCCTGCTCGATCTCACCGCCGAACAATCCGCCGGAAAAGAAGCGGCCGTCTCGTTGGTATCCCAACGCGCCCTCGCGCATGACAATCGAGAGCCGGGGTCCGGGCCGCGGCAGGTAGCCCGTCGCACACCCGCTGACGAGCGCCACGCACACGACGAGCGTCCCGAACCGAACGGGCATCGCTACCGTCTCCCGTCGCGACGCGGCGGAGGCAGTGCCCGCGCGTCAGGTCCTGCCCAAAGTTCCGCCCGGCGACCCCGCTGATTGAACCGCCACGCAAACGCGGCGCCGGCGATCGCAGATATCGGCGCTCCGATCGAGAGGAGCGCCAACAGGAGCGAGTGCGGGATCAACGATGCCAGGATCATGTAGCCGAGCGCGGCGGGAACAGCGGTGCCAAAGGGCGCGGAGTACAGCCACCCGACCGGTCCGAGAAAGAAGGACAGCGCACCGGAGAGCAACACCGATTTGCGGGGCGGCCCGTCGCCTGCCCCCGTCGCGTTCGCCGCCCGGACGAGCGCGTGCGACGTCGGAACGCCGCGTGGAGCGCCGCCGGGCGAGACTTCCCGCGCGATGCGTTCGTACGACTCGAATTCCGCCACGGTCGTCGGTCCGTGCGGACTACGCGCCGCGCCTGGCACCGTCCACATCGCCTCGCCGGCGTCGTCGGAGTCCATCTCCAGCGCCCCGGCGACCACGAGATCGTCGAGCCCACGCCGTACTTCGTCCCGCGATGCGCCGGTGAACGCCTGCACGTTCGGACGGGTCATCGGGACGCGCGACGCCGTCCACAAACGCAGAACTCGCCGCTCGAATTCCTCCGCTTTCATCGAGCGCCAAGCGTGTTCCGGGACGCCTTCTCCGTCAACCGTCCTCGTCCCTACGGCGCAGCGAACCGCGCGCCGTCGTGCGTGCACTGCGACCGCAGCGCTTCGAGGCCCGGTGCCGCCGCGCCAACGTACCAGACGGCCGCCATCGACGTGCCGGGTGCGTGCCCAGTTTCGTCGGGTGCCAGCGAGATGCAGGTGCCCAAGATATTCGGCGTCGGGCATGCGCCGTCGCTCCAGGCGCCGTGGGTCTGACCGCACGTCACGCGACGTCGCTCGAGCGCAACCGCCGGCACGACACCGCGGTATTCCTCGCACACGCTGGCGGACGCAAGGTGGCAGCTCCCCGCGACGGCTGGCGCGGGAGTCGCGGCGCCGGAGGAAGTTGCCGACGTCGGAGTGCTGGACGCGGTCGGCGGTGAGGAACCCCCACAGGCCGCGTCGGCTGCGAGCAAGCACACTGCAACGAAGCACCGACTCGCGATCGTCATGACATTCGAAACTCCTTGCGCGGACGCGAAACGAATCGCCCGCGGGAGTCTAGCCGATCGGCGAGGTCGAATACGCGGGGAGATCGGTGCCAGGACGGAACGCACCCGCCAGGCCGGGTCACCACTCGACAAGCGGCGGGCGTGTTCTTACGTTCGCCCCCGTCTGCACGCCTTCCCGGGAGGGTTACCACATGCGCAAGTCAATGAAGTCACTACGCATTAACGTATTCGCCACGCTCGCGTTCGCATCGTTCGGGCTCGTCGCTCTGCCCGAGATCGCAAGCGCGGGATCGCTTCAAGTCACCGACCGCGCGGGAATTCTCACTCCCGAGGCTCAAGGCCGATTGCACGCGGCGGTTGCGCCGCTTCCGTTCGATGTCCGCGTCCTCACGGAGGTCGACGCGCCGAATCGCGCCGTATTCGAACAGCGCGTTCGCACGTCCTTCACGGGACCGAACATGGTGATCGTCGGCATCGACCCCGTGCATCGGTTGACGTCCGTTCATTTCGGGCTGGCTGCGCGAGTTGCGCCGGAGAACTACCGCACGATCGAGGACGCCGGTGATTCGTTCTTCCGCACGGGCGACTGGGGCGGCGGCGTTGCGGCGATCGTCACGCGCGCGAGCGGATTCGTCGGCACCGCTCCGGTCCTTCCGTATCCAACGACCTACTACGGAACGCGCGCGTCGCCGTATGGGGTGCCGGGCACGCCGTACGCGCCGAACGGATACGTTCCGAATGTCGTGCCGAACCCGAGCGAAAGTGGCTCGACGTGGCCGTGGATCCTGCTGCTGGTGGTGGTCGGGGGCATCATCGTCATCACGTTGGTGGTGCTCCGCCGCGCGCGCAACAACGCCGCGGCTGTCGGCGGATACCCAGCGACGCACGCCGGCGGGTATCCGTATCCACCGGGAACGGTCGGTCCCTCGGGCGGAATCAGTCCGCTCGGCGCGGGCATCGTCGGCGCGGGCGTTGGCGGACTCATCGGGTACGAACTCGGGCGTCACGCGTCCGACGGCCAGTACCACGAGGACGTGAACACGCATTCGCCGGTTGGGCACTACGAATCACCAGCGACGAATGACTCCGGTGGCTCCGATGGCGGCTCGAGCTGGGACGCCGGCGGTAGTTCGTCTGGCTGGGACAGTGGCGGCGGTGGCGACTCTGGCGGCGGGGGTGGCGGCGGCGATTGGTGATTCTGTGCGCGGTCGGCCGACGTTGTGACACCGATGTCGCGCCGGCGTGTCATCGCAGCTCTCAGCGTCCTCGCGGCACTCGCCGCGGGGGCGTGGGCGCTTCGAAGAGTTCGCCCACGGCCGGGTGCCGACGTCGGCGTTGTTCATCGGCGCGCCGCCGTCCCACAAGCCGACGACTCGATCGAACGCGCGCACGTGACGCGCCCTCCTGACCCGATCACGCCGAGTGCGCCGCCCGCGTCGGTCACGGTTTCAACCGCGGCAGTGATCACGATCCGCGGGCCGAGCGGTGGAGGGGTGGTGGACGTGTTGCCAACGGAGCCAGCCGAGATGGAAACTCCCGCTGGAATCGCCTCGGAAACCGTGTCGCTGCGTGCACGGATCGCGGCGGTGCGAGCGAACGCAACCTCGCGCGGGCTCCCACATGAACTCGTGGTCACGACGGGGCGGCAACTCGCCATGGTCGAGGTCGCACGGTTGATGGATCGTCTCGCCGCAGGCGCGCCTCGCGAGTGGGACGCGCATCTGGAGCGCTATCGGACGGCGCGTTTTGCCGCTCGAAGTGCCGACGGCGGTGAATCCGGCGTCGCAGCGATGGAGCGGATTCGAGACGGAATATTTCCGCCCGCCGAACGCGAACGCGCCGCCGCGCTCGAAGCGTTGCTCGCAGTCTTCGACGATCCGTGAACGACTTGGGCACCGCGCACCGCCGCACATCGACGTTGCGTCGGCGGGTCGTTGTCGCCTAGGCTTTCGCGCTCGTTGGCGAAGACATTGCCGCGAGCAGAGGAGTGGGCTTCGATGACGCGATCGTGGATGGTTTGGCTACTCGGGGTGACTTCGCTCGCGGCGCTCGCTTGCGGCGGGGGCAGCGGCGGTAGCTGCGCCCAGACGCAAGGCACGGGGATGGTCTGCATCGACTACGGCTCCGGCTACACAATGTCGAGCGTCCAGCAATCGTGCACGGCGGCCATGGGCACGTACAGCGCCGGCGGTTGCTCGGCGACGGGCAGGGTCGGGCGTTGCGCGTACACGATCTCTGCCGGCGGGTCGACTGTCTCGGCGACGACCAACTTCTATCCTCCGGTGACCCTCGACATCGCGATGCAGGCCTGTTCAGCGATGACCACCGGCGGTGTGACAGCGACTTTCACCCCGAACTAGCGCAACACGCTGCGGACGACCGGCGCGACGTCGCTCTCGCGCTACGCTGTCACCGGCGCCAGGCCGCGACACCGCCCGTCCTGCCCGTGGCTGATCGCGAGCTGAGAGCAGCGTCACGGGCAGTCGGGGCCGAGACAGATGGGCGTCGGGCTCGGCAGGGTCGCTTCGGGAAGCTCGGCGCCGAACGTGATCTCGTCGGACGCGTTTTCGGCCAGCCGCACGCGCACGAGTACGAACGGGTTCATCGAACGGACCGCGCTCGTCGACGCTGCACCGTCGAGACTGCGCACGATCACTCCGTCGGTCAGCGTCAGCCCGCCACCGGAACTGAACAGCCCGAGTCCCGCGCTTTCGACAACGACACGCTCGAAGGACCCGGCACCGTCGGCGCCAACGTGCAGACCGTACGCGACGGGGCGCGACAGAACCTGCGGATCGTTGATCACGAGCGGACGGACGCTGCTGCTGCCAACCCCGCCCACGTACACGTCGCGGGCGTCGATCCGTGCGTCGCTCTCGTAGACGGCTCCGCGGAAGTACGTACTCGACGCGATCACGCCGCCACCGCGGACACGGACGATCGCGAGGCGGTCGGCGGTGAGCAAGCTGTGTCCGAAGATCCCGATCCCGCCACCGTATCCGCGCTCGGATTCGAGCGAGTCGCGCACGATGACGTCGTGAAGCACCAGTTGGGAGTTGCCGTCCATCGCGGACGCCCCGAACTCTCCGCTGCGTTCGATCAGAACACGCTCCAGCGTCGCGCGCCCACCGTGCTGCACGGCGACACCGTGGCCGAATCGTTGCTGCAACCGAAGCGAGTCTTCGATTCGAACGTCCGTCATGTGCAGCTCCGCCGTGACACCGTCGGCAAGGGCGCTGCCGCCTGGATTTCGCGCGAGAAGAACGCGCTCGACCCGAATCGTCGCGTGCGGATGGCATGCGATCGCCGTCGCGGGACTCATGTCGTGCCTCGCGCGGGTATCGATGATGGCGCTGTCCCGAATCTCGAGGACGGAGTCGTCGACAAGTGCGTACGCCGCGCCGCCGCTGTTGCCACGGAGGACTCCGCCAGAAATCGTCGCGTGGCCGCCGCTCGACACACCGATTCCGGCCCCGTAGCGATCCATCTCGAGCGGCTCCGTGTCCGCGAGGAGACACCCCACGAAGTCGCCGGTCGCGTGATTGTCGACGCTGGCACCCAGTCCGCGGTTCGCAATCATCGCCGTGTCCAGGACTGTCGCAGTCGCGTGAAAACGCACCGACACGCCCTGCCCCGGCGCCATTGGCCCCGCGGGCTGCGTACCCTCCAACCAGCATCGTTCGATTTGCGCGGCGGATCCCGGGTCCCGAACGTACACCGACGCGACGCGACCGCCGACGACAACCGAGTCGTACACCTCGGCGCGCGCTCCCTCCTGTGCGGCGATTCCGAAACCCGAGTACATGTTTCCGTTCGGTTGCGTGTCGCTCACGAGAGACATCCGCAGCGTCACCACGGAGCCGGTCTCGTGAGCGTACGCGCCAACGTCGGCGTTGGATCGCAACCATACGCTCTCGAGTGTCGCTCGAGCGCCCGACAGGACATCCACACCACGACCGAGCGTGCCGTCAGAGCGGGGTCGCGTCGACGACACCACCGAGTGGGCCAGCGTCAGCGCGGCCTGGCCATGAACCACCACGCCGCCTTCGTCATTGTCGTGAATCCACGACTGTGCAATCTGGACGGACGCGCCCGCTTGCACTTCGACGCCGTGGGCGAATGGGACCCCCGTCGCGCGTTGCGAGCGGAACGCCGAAGAAGCTACCGCGACGGTGGTGCCTGCGCCGTACGCCCGCAGCCCGATGCCGACGTTCGCGTCCGACACAACCTCGGCAAGCTCCGCCCGTGCGAGACCCACGGAGATGCCCGTCGCGGGCGCCGAGCCGTTCGGGAGCGTTCGTGTGATCCAGGCGTCGCGCATCGTCACCGTCGCGCCGTCTAGGACGATGACGCCGACGTCGTGATTTCCGGACAGCGACACGCCTTGTGCGATCAACTGTGCGCCCCGACTGACCTGCACGCCGCGGCCACGCGCTCCATCAACGTCCGCGCGAGTGTCTCGTACGACGAAGTCGCGAACGTCCACGCGGCTGCCCGCGCCGGTGACGTACAGTCCGCGCGCGACCGCATTCCTGACCACAACGCGTTCGATCCGGCCCGTCGCACCGTCTTCGAACGCGAGCCCGCCTCCCACGATCGATACATCGCGCAAATTGACGAAGCTGCCGATCCCTTGTGCGCGGATGACGGCGTCTCCCGCCGGGGACTCGAGCGCGACGGATCGGGCGCACGAGCCGACGATGTGGATCCGCGTGTTCGTGTCGATCGCCTCGCGAAACGTGCCTGCCGCGAGTAGGAGCCAGACGTCCGGCGCGGACACTCGCAACGCCGCGACGAACGTCCCGAACGGACGCGTCGGAGTTCCATCGGCGATTGCGTCGTCGGCACCGATTCGAACACAGCGCACGGATGCGCCGGTCGCCTCGGGTGGAGCGTCCGGAAAGCTGCCGGGTGCGCCGCACGCGCCCGAATCGGTTGCAGTGCACCGACCACCGGGGAGCGCTCCGGCAAACGCGCCGCAGATTCGCTCCGGTCCCGGATCGCACGCGCCGTCCGAGAGTGTCCAGCCCGCAGGGCACGCGGTTGTGCCAACGACCGGGCGCGGTCGCGCGGGTGGTATGCGCAGTGTTGGCGGCACCGCGGGCCAGTCGCCCGCGATCGACCCGTCGGCGGTCACGCGCCACATTCGCGGGACGGTACCGGCGTCATCATCCCGCGGAGCGTTCGCGCAGGCACCCGGTGCGGCCGAGCCACCGGGCGCGCACAGAATCGACGCTGGCGCGCAGCCACCCGAACGATGCGCAACCCAGCCGGGTGGGCACACCCAACCGACGGAGGCATCGACCGGCGCGGGTCTCGCTTCGCAGGCCGCGAGGGCGCAGACACCAAGCGACACAACGATCGCCGAGCGAGTGAGGAACGCGCACGAGGGCACGCTGCGAGAGTACATCACGAAGGTCCGGACGTCCGAGGGCGCAAAGAAGCAACCGCCCGAAGTTTTAGGTTCCTTTACGGCCAGTTTCGCCCGGTCGCCGGTACGATGTGCCGCATGAACTGCCTTCGCACGGGAGCGCTTGGCCGGGGAACGACGATTCGGTGTCGGACGCTCTTCGCGCTCACACCCGTACTCGCCGCGGTGCTCGCCGTCGGCTGCGGCACGCCGACCGCGGTGCCGGACGTCGCGGACGGTCAGGCTTCACTCGACGCCGTCGACGCCGATGCAGCGCCTCCGCCGCCGCCCCCCCGCATCTGCCGCTCCGGCCGAACGTGGAGCCCTGGGATGCCGGCATTCGAGGAGCGGACGGCCGACTGGAATCTCGCGGGCCTCAACGGAAACAGTTTCGGGGTGGCCGACATCGATGGCGACGGGTTCGCGGACCTGGTTCACGTCGTCGGCGGCGTCTACGACCGCGCGGTGGGACACGCGTACTTGAATCGCGCTGGGGCCAACGGGCGCCGCACGTTCGTCGACCACACGATGGCTTCGGGCATCTTCGCTGTGCGCGATTCGAGCGAGATCGGCCGCAGCATCTCGTACATTACGTTCGGCGACATCGACAACGACGGGGATCTCGACGCCTTCACCGCGCCGTTTCTCTACGCCACGTCGCCGTCTCGCGAGCCACTGACCGACGGGCACGAGGTCATGCTCAACGACGGTCACGGCGTGTTCACGCTGACTGCCGCACAGACCGTGACGGGACCTCCCACGCCGCTCTCGTCGAGTGCCTTCCTATTCGACCAGAACCTCGACGGCCGTCTCGATCTTGCGGTCGGCTACTGGTGGCGACAGCCAGCATTCACGGAGCCCTTCGGCGATCAGCCACAGCTGTTCCGCGGCGACGGAACGGGCGCGTTTTCCGACGTCACCGACTCGGCCGGGATGACCCTGGGCTTCACGCCCGCGTCCGTGTTGAATGGCACCAACGCGCGGCCGCTCTTCGGCCTGGTCATGTGCGACGTGAACAACGATGGACGTACCGACATCGTCGGTGCCGCGTACGGACGAATGTTCAATGAACTGTTCGTCGCGAACGGTGATCGCTTCTCGGAGATCGGCGCGATGACGCAGGTGGGTTCCGACGACCGCCGCGATTTCTCCGACGACGAGAGCTTCCGCTGCTACTGCGTCACCCACGCGACCGCGACGGGCTGCGCGGGACTGCCCGCACCGCGCTACCGCTGTCCACTGCGCGGGTGGACGCCGGGGCAGAGTGATCAGCCGCGGAATCTCGGCGGCAACACGTTTTCGTACGCCTGCGAAGACGTCGACAACGACGGAGATTTCGATCTCTACGAGAGCAACATTCGCCATCCCGACGTTGGCAGTGCGAGCGATCCGTCCGAGTTGCTGGTCAACGACGGCACCGCGGGCGCCGTGCACTTCACGCGCCCAGGTCGTGACACGATGGGCCTCGTTCCGCCGATCACACTCGCGAATACCGACGAGGGCGGACAGCACAACGCCGCGTGGGACTTCGACAACGACGGCCGCATGGACTTGTACCTCGCGGGCAGTCCATACCCGCGCAACCGCGGCTGGATGTTCCACCAGCGAAGCGAGGGCACGTTGCAGTTCGAGTTCATCGGCCGCACGTCCGGATTCGATCACGCGTGTCCGAATGGCACGGCGCTCGCAGATTTCGATCACGACGGTGATCTCGACATGATCGTCGGCACGTACGGCTGCAATGACCCCGCGAGCCTCCCAGCGGGCCAGCGCCCCGACTACGAGCCACCGACGAACCAACCGATCCGGGTGTACGAAAACGTCTCGAACGACGCCAACTGGATCTCGATCCGTCTCGTGGGCCGCGGCGGCATGGGCGGTTCGAATCGATCAGGATTGGGCGCGAGAGTTCGGGTGACTGCGGGCGGCGTGACGCAGTCTCGATTGGTGCACGGATCGTCGCAGAACGTCGCGTCGGAGGCTGTTGCGTTCTTCGGGCTCGGTGGCAACTGCGACATCGAGCGAATCGAAGTGCGCTGGCCGAATGCGGCACTGACGGTGCAGACGTTCACAGGTGTGCTGGCGAATTATCGCGTCGAGATTCGCGAGGGCGAGACGAGCGCACGGTATCTGCCGTAGTCAGGCGTCTGCCGGTTCAAAGACTCATCGCGTGCAACACCGTTCGCGTGGTGCCCTGGGCGCCGAGTTGCCACAGCGACGCCGCCGCGGTGATGCACTGCGACACCTCCGGCGGCAACGGCTGCGCCGAGACGATTTCCACGCGCATCACAGACCCGTCGGACGCCACGCCGAGGCGCAACGTGATGCCGCCATGAAACGGGACGCCGCCCGGTCGTGCGAGACAAGCGCGAACGGCTCCGTTTCCCAGCAGAAGGCCGCGCGAGTCGTCTCGCACGGGTGACGGCGTGCGCGCGATTGCGGTTCGACCGCCCGCGGGTCCGGCGCTCGGCATTGGCATGTCCGTAGCCACGGGAACGGACGGAGCGGGACCGGCGGGTGGAGCGACGATTGTTGGCGTTGGTGCCGTCACCGCCATCGGCGCACCGGCCGCAGCGCTGCTTCCACCACCGGTGGCACCGGCCATCATCCGGAACGCGGCGGGCTGCTCGGCGGCCGCAATCGCACCGCCGACTTGATCGTCGGTGAACATGAAGGGCTGCGCGTTGGCAGTGAGCGCGGACGTCGTTCCCGCCGCGTGCAGGGCGCCGGCTCGCGTCGCCGCGGCAACCGTGGCGGCGGGCGCGTCATCGACGGCGACGAACGAAGTGTAGGGCGTCACCATGCCGAAGCTCAGTCCGAGCGTCGTCATCTGCGTTCGGAGTTCGGCCGTCTCGCCGAACACGAGGACGTTCTCGAGATCGTGCATTCGCGCCCGCGCCCACACCGACGGCAGCGCCTCGTGGTCGTCGGCGCGCGCGGGAAGTGAGACGTGAACCGTCCGCGCCCACGGCTGCCCCCGCACGACTCCGGTGATTCGAACATCGCCGTCGCCCGCGCGGCCGAATCGGCCGTGGACAACGAGTGGTCGGTCCGCGAATAGATCCGGCAGCGTACGCGGGTAGACATCTCCTACGTCGAGACCGGCCCAGTCGATTCGAACATCCGTGAGCAGCGGACGCGCGATAAACGTGTGAAAGCGGTCCGCCGCAGCCTGCGCATCCTCAGACGGGAGCACGACTTCCAAGTGCCCGCGACCCACTTCGGTCAGTCGTTCGAGAAGGTAACGATTGACGGCCGCTCCAACGCCGAACGCGAACACTCGCGCCGTGCCGAGGTCGCGCGAGACGGCGGCCAGTACTTGCGACTCGTTGCCGATGTAGCCGTCCGTGAGCAACACCACCATGCGCACGACGCCCCGAGGCACCGAACCCCGAAGCGCCACTTGAAGCCCTGGCATCATGTCCGTGGCGCCAGCGGCCTGGAGGTGTTGAACGAACTCGAGCGCGCGAGTGCGGTTCGCGTCGGTCGCGACGAGTGGCGCAGGAGATAGTTCCGCGGTCTGATCCGAGAACCGAACGACGCGGAACGTGTCCGTCGGACGCAGACGCTCGATCGCGCGACGCATCACCGCCTGCGCGTGCGCGAGCGGAGCCCCACGCATGGAACTGGATGTGTCGACCACGAACACCAACTCGCGCGACGCGATGTCGGCTTCGGCTACTGCGACATCTGGATGCAACGCGAGCGTGAAGAAGCCCTCGTTTCCATTGCGCGTTGCGAGAACGGCGGGCGCGATCTGTTGCACGCGCGGTCGGTAGCGCAGCACGTAGTCGCGATCGGGACGCGCGGCACCGGCTGTGAGCGCCACGGTCTGCGCCGTTGATCCGTCGGCACTCGCCGTGATCGCGTGCGACGGGGAACTCACCTCCGCGAGCGGCAACCCGAGGTCGACCCGCACGTGCATGTCGACGTCGCCATCGGGCCGCGTGGGCGTCGCCCCGCCCTGCCCCGGCGTGTACCGCGAGCCAGTTGCGAGGGGAAACGCGAATTCGTAGCGTCCGTTCTCGAACGGAACCGTTTGTGCGAATCGCAACGCGACACGCACGGTCTCCCCCGGCCGCACGTTTGCGACGGACTGCCGGAAGAGATTCGGTCGCTCCTGCTCCAGAAGCGCCGCCGTGCGTCCAGCGGCGCGCGCCGCGTTGTAGACCTGCCGGGCCTCGTCTCGGCGGCGGATGTCTCCGCGCACGACGCGCGCTCCGATGCGCATTTCCATCGCGTCGACGGCCGCGTCGGACGGAAGTGGAAACAGGTATTCCGCGTCGACCGGATGGTCGAACGGGTTCGAGAACGACTGTTCGACTTCAACGCGAGCGACGATTCCGGACACGTCGGCGTGAACGGTTGTGCGCATCGTCGGAAACGGGCGACCGTCCGCGCCAACCGCGCGAAGCGTTCCGTGCGTCGGACTGGGCGCCTCCGGTGGAAGCGGATCGCGCGCCGCCGGTCCGTTGTGCACGGCATTCCCGCCCCACTGGTGCCAACCGTCGAACGTCGCGTCGCCTATCTCGACGCCGATCACGCGCCCCCGCGCCGTCGTGACGTACGCCCATCCATTGGCAACCGTCGGCTGAAATGCGATCGGCTCGCCGACGTTGTATGCCCAGGTCGTTTCACCCGTGTCGATGTCCAGCCCGAAAAGGTCTCCCTCGCGAGTGCCGACGACGAGCACCGAGCCCACGATGCTCGGCGACGTCATCCCGCGGTCGTTGGCCGCAAGCGCGTGCGTCCGCTGCCACACGACGCGTCCGGTCTCCGCGTCCCGCGCCATGAGCTGGTTGCCCATCGCGTAGTACAGCCTCCCGTCCGCGTAGGTTGGACGCGAGCCTTCGTACGACCAGCCCGCCATCACCCCGCCCGAGTTCGCACGTTGTGCTGCGTACGCCGCGGGCGTCGCGTCACCGCTCACCATCGTGTGGCCGTCGGATGTCGCTAGAACGAGCTGTCGTTCCTGGCCGCCCGCGACGCGCTGCGCGACGTACAGTCGATCTTGAAACACGGCCGGCGCGCTCGTCGCTTCGAGCGCACGCGACCACTGCAATTGACCGTCGCGTGCGCGGAACCGCTAGACGGGCCCCCCCC